>Ga0065721_10005579_pt1 | contig 20505 bp, 18 predicted proteins | sample Mesricmetagenome_FD_59108 | JGI IMG/M metagenome (GOLD analysis project Ga0065721, IMG submission 59108) | Mesophilic microbial community from rice straw/compost enrichment Sample: eDNA_1 v2 (version 2) | ecosystem: Engineered > Solid waste > Grass > Composting > Bioreactor | place: USA: Davis... | reverse complement strand
GCCGCACCGGCGTGCGCGGACTCGGTCGCGTCATCACCGTCGGCGGCATTCTCATGGGCGGCGGTATCATTGGATTTTCCCAAACCCGCTGGCTGCCGCTCGCGCTGTTGTTTCTCGCACTCAGCGGTATGGGCGGCGTGTTGCTGATGGCTTCCAGCAATACGCTCGTGCAAACGCTCGTGGACGACGACAAACGCGGACGCGTCATGAGCTTCTTCGCGATGGGATTCACCGGCACGATGCCGTTCGGAAATCTTTTAATGGGCTCACTTGCCGGAAAAATTGGTGCGCCCAACACGCTCGTAATCGCCGGCGCCGCCTGCCTGCTTGTGATGTTCCTCTTCGTCCGCCAGATCCCGCGACTGCGCGCCGCGGCCGCCCCTACCCTCGCCCGACTCGAAGCCGCCGCCGGCGAACCCGTTTTCTACCCGCAGTCAAATTCACGGAACTGATCCGCGCCTGAACTCGTTCAGTTCATTAGAAGTAATTTAAAATTTTGCCGAGCCCGTAACCGCCGACGTGAGGAGGCAAAAACTCTGATCACCTCCCGCGCATCCTTCTCGTTATTTCGGCGGCTACCGTTCAGGTGAAAAACGATTTTCCTTCCCGTCGCAGAAATTCAATAATCTGCGCGCAATGCTGACAGTCGAAGCCAAACTTATTAACGGTTGAAACAGAAGACACGATGGCTTTCAAAGATTTTCCCGAACAATCTCAAGGCGTCACTTTGTTGCAGCGGTCGTTGCAACGCGAGCGCCTTGGCCATGCTTATCTGTTTTCCGGCGCGGACCTCGGGCAACTCGAAGCACTCGCCCGCACGTTGGCCAAGACGTTGAACTGCCAGCAACCGGAACGCGCCAACGGCCTCGCGGTGGATTGCTGCGATGAATGTCCGATCTGTCGCAAGATCGAAAACGAAGCGCACGGCGACATGCACTGGGTGCGCCCCGAATCCAAATCGCGAATCATCTCAGTGGATCAGATGCGCGATTTGATGCGCGAAATTCAACTCAAACCCAACGACGCGGAGTTCAAGGTCGCCGTAATCGGCGCCGCTGATCGTTTGAATGTGCAGGCAGCAAATGCTTTTCTCAAAACGCTCGAAGAACCGCCGAGCAAATCGGTTTTGATTCTTCTCACGACTGAGCCGGGTCGCATTCTGGAAACGATTCTCTCGCGTTGCCTGCGATTAAACTTCGGCGGCGAAAGCACCCGGCGTTGGGACGAAGCGACGTTAAACTGGCTGAATCGTTTTGGCGAATTGGCCGGCGCAGCTCAGAAAAGTTTACTCGGACGCTATCGGCTGTTGGACGTGCTCGCGGCGCGTCTTGCCGAATTAAAAACCACCGTGGAGGAAGAATTAACCGCGCGCTCACCACTCGAGAAATACGACGATGTGGACAAAGATCTGCGCGAGCGTTGGGAGGAGGAATTGAAAGCCGCGATCGAGGCGGAATATCGGCGGCGACGCGGCGAATTGTTGCTCAGCTTGCAATGGTGGTTGCGCGATGTGTGGTTACGCACGTTGGCCAGTGGCCCCGAGTTTTTGAGTTTTCCTGATACCGAAAGTTCAGCTCAGGTCGCACAGCGCATCACGCCCCAACAAGCGCGCGAAAATCTCAGCATCATTGAACAAACCCAAAAGCTGCTTTACACCAACGTGCAGGAAGCGCTGGCGTTGGAAGTCGGTTTATTGAAGCTGCATTTGTAACTGCGTCCTCGTTGTCCTCGATTTGATTTTCCGATTAAGATCGAAGACGACGTGAATTCCTCACGGCCGATTTTCCGCTTCGCTGAATTCCCGTGGCGACACGCCGCGTCCGCGATAGCTGCCGAGGAAATAAATGGCCACCGCCGACACCGCCACAGCGATGCCGCTCCAGAACAATCCCCAGCGCGTCACCTGTTCACGCGTGCAAACGGCAAACCACGCACCCGTACCAAGGTATCCAATCAGGTTTCCCACGCCGCTCGTCATCAACGCATGCAGAGATTGCGCCCGAGCGCGCCAAGCCGGATCGATACGTTGTTCCAGATAAATCTGCGACGTAATCAGCACGAGCGTGAACCCGGCACCGTGCAAAGTAATTCCCGCGAGCAGCGAGATTTTCGTATTCAATGCGCACAATCCGTAACGCACTAACGCAACGCCCAGTCCCACGCCGATCACCCATTTCAAGCGCCAGTGCGTCAGCAATCCGGCGAGCAAAAACATGGCGATCATTTCCGTTACCTGCGCCAATGACATCCACGCGGTCGTATGCTGAAATCCCAATTGCACCAACTGCGGCGGCGTAAATGGAAATATCGCTGCAACCGTCGCATTGAACAGTGCCGCCGTAATGAACACGACGCGATGATCCGGATGTTTCAACAACGTCAACGCATCCCAGCCCATGCGCTGTCGCCACGTCACGCGCGCCGCGACAACTGGCGGCGGCACTTCCGGCAGGACGTACGTGTACCCCGCCACGCACAACCACACGATCGCTCCTGAGTAACCGGCCAGCGCCGACGAATCCGCGTTCAACAAACTGATTAACCAGCATCCCGCCATCCACCCGAACGTTGCCATGGCACGGATCGGCCCAAACTCATTGCGCGAATTTTTGAGACGCGAGAAAACAATCGTTGTTGATATGCTGAACGTTGGCGCAGTGCAGAGTGCGTGCAGTTGAATCAGCGCCAACACGATGCCGACGCTCCAATGCAATTTGATGGCTGTCGCCGCCAACGCCATGCTCGTCGCGGTGGCCACCGCCAACCAGCGCAACACCACCACCGGCGCCGCATGTCGATCCGCCATCGCGCCAAAAATTAATGGCGAGACAAATGCCGCGACCGCTGAAGTTGCAAAAGCAAACGGTTTGAGATCGTGATAACCGTGCGCATCGAGCACCGTGCTCAGTGGCACGAACCACATGCCCATCGCCATCGCGTGGATGAAGAAGAGCACAATCAATTCGAAGTATTCGGCCCGGCGAATCGTCGTCAGCACGGGCATAGTCCATACGAGTCCAGGAAAAACTCAAGCTCAGCGAAGCCGCGCGATCATCGCACCGCGCACAATTCAAAATTACTGAGCAATCTTCAGAAGTTCTCGCACCCGCGCTATCAGGCCCGGCATGTCATCTTTCGAAAGATAATCCGCCGCACCTCGCTGCAATGCTTGTTCGCGTCGTTCGTCGGAGACGTAACCGGAACAGAAAACGAAAGGAACCTGAGGAAACTTTTGTTGCGCCTGAGCCAAGGCCTCTTGCCCGTTGAAACCTGGCAGACAGGAATCGGACAGAATCAAATCCGGCGGCTCTTGTTCCAGCGCTTTTTCAAACTCACGTTTCGTGGTCACCACCTGAATTCGCACCGGCAGAGCCGCCCGCGCCAAGGCATATTGAATTAAATCAGCGTCCATCGAACTGTCTTCGATGTGCAAAATTTGAAATTCCCGGTGGTGTGATTCCCTCGCAGCCATAATGGTTCGAAACGTATCGGCAGTCGCTTGAACTTCCTGAAATACATAGTCATGCACGTCTCTTAAAGGCGACAACCCGCAATTATTGCGCATGGAATCGCAATTCCGACGGAGCAGATTTTGCGCAGGTCATTAAGTTTTTCTTTCATGGCCTTAGACGAGAATTTGGAGACGAGCCAACTCGCTCAGCCAACTTCCGAACCACAACCGATTGCCGGGTTCACGTACTGGGTGCGATGCGAAGAAGGTTATCGCGTTCGCGCTATTTACACGAGCAGCGGCAAGTGGTTGCTGCCGCATAACGGTGAAGAAGTCAAAGGCGTGGTGGGATTCAACTCCTGAACTTCATCACATCTCGCTGAAACAAACGAACCGCATTGCATTTGCACGATGCGGCAATTAATTCAACGCAATGCCACGACGAATGTAAGTGGGCAAATCGAGATCTTCTCCCTTGTGAATCGTCGGCTCGCTCTTGTCGAAGCGCCCCTTGGTCACGATGTCGAGCGGCAACGTGGTTTGCCGCATCCGCGGACCGCTGTTCTTGCGGGTCCGAACGACTTTGCCCGCCTGTTTCGTAATCAGTTCTTCGCGCTGCGTCGCAGTCAATGTGGGTGACGGCGGCACGACGCGTGTTTTCGGTCGCTCAATTTCCGTCGGATGCAAAAATTCACTACTGAACTCCGGTGCAGTTGCCGGTTCGGTTTCAGCGCGTGACACTGATTCCTCACCCTTCAACTGTTCATCGCGACCCGGCTTCGCAGCGATGATGGTGAGGGCCAAACGATCGCCAAATTGTTCGTCCTGCGCCGCGCCCACAATCACTCGCGCTCGCGCACAACGACCGTTCACGTCCTGCATCACCTGATTCACTTCGGCCATCGTCAGATTTGCGCCGCCGCACAAACTGACCAACACCGTCGCCGCTTCCTCCAACGCCCGTCCGCCTTCGAGCAACGGATGCAATGGCAACGCCGCCAAAATATCGCGCGCCCGATCCAGACCGCTGGCTTCCAAGGTGGCAAAAGCACATTCACGCTGCCGCTCGCGTAACACCGCGCGAAGATCGGCAAACGGAATCTCCAACAAACCGCGGTACATCAGCAGTCGCCAGATGCCGCGCAATCCTTCGGTCAACAACCGCGTCGTCGTGCGAAACGCATCGCTGAAACTGCAATTCGCCGCGAGCAGCGAAATCGCTTTCTGATTCGGGAGACACAACACACCATCGCTGGCTTCCTGAAGATCTTCCAACGCGAGCCGTGCCTGTTGTTGCCGACGATTTCCTTCGCAATCAAACGGCAACGTGACGAACGCCATCACCAGCGCGCCGGTCTCACGTGCCGCGCGCGCGATTACCGGCATCACGCCCGACCCCGCACCGCCACCCAGACCACTCACGAGAAAAATCACATCCGCTTCTGCGCAGATGAATTTGAGTGCGCTGAAATTCTCTTCCGCCAGGCGCCGACCGCGTTCCGGATCACCGCCCGTTCCCAAACCGCGCACTGGCGCCGTTTCGAGCAGGAGATGTTTCGTCGGTCCGCTCGGCGCAGTGGCGTCCGTATTCACAAACGCGAAACTCGCCGCGGCAAATTCTTCGCGATTCAATTGGTCCACCATGATCGTGCCGGCAGTACCGACGCCGATGATTTTCACCCGCAGTTTATTTCCGGTTGTCTCCGGCGGAGTTGATGGAGTTTCAGCGTTCATGACAGGAAATCAGCGTGGCAACAGGCGGCCAAAAACGTGTTTGATATTTTTCACCAGTGACGACTTCTCCTGCCGCCGATGTTTCAGCGACCCGAATCTCACCAGTCCGATTGCCGTCGCGAACTCCGGTTGATCGAGCGCTGATTTCAATCCGCTCACACACGTCGTTTTGCCGATCGTCACCGGCATTTGCAACGTCTGCTCGGCCAAGCGTGCAATCTCCGGAATGCGTGAACCGCCGCCGACCAGAAAAACTCCCGCGCGCAAATATTCCAACAAGTCCGTATGCTCCAGATCCTGCGCGATAAGTTGAAAAATTTCTTCCAGGCGCAACGCCATGATGCGACGGAGATGACCGAGATTGATCGTGTTCAACGGCAGACCAAGCTCACCTTTGAGACTCATCTTTTTACCCGCCACCGTCTCATCCATGAACGCGTGACCGTGCTCAAGCTTGAGTTGTTCCGCGCGGCCTTGCGGCACTTTCAATCCGAACGCGAGATCGTTGGTGACGTGATCGCCGCCCACCGCCAACACGCCGGTGTGTTTGATGACGCCGCCGGAATAAACCACGTAATTCGTCGTACCCGCACCTAGATCAATCACCAACGCGCCCAACTCTTTTTGCGCCGGGGTCAACACCGACAGCGATGCTGCCAATCCGTTGAACACGACTTCTTCCACTTCCAACTGCATGCCCTTCACGACGCGAATCGCATTTTGCAAACGATTCAAATGGCCGTGCACCACATGCACGTCCACTTCGAGTCGCGCCCCCAACATTCCGACGGGATCTTTCACGCCATCCTGACCATCCACAAAAAAGTGCTGCCGCACCGCATGCAAAACCGTGTGATCCTGCGGCAGATTGATTGCCTTGGCATTTTTGACGACGTCGAGCACGTCCTCCTCGGTAATTTCGCGATCTGCCGAAACCACTGGATGCATCCCGCGATTGTTGAAGCCTCGGATATGCCCCCCCGTTACACCGAGATAAACACTGCGAATCTCCACATCCGCCATCTGTTCGGCTTCGACAATCGCATGCCGCACATCTTCCTCCGCCGTGCGAGCATCAATGATTTCACCCTTGCGCACGCCGCGCGACCGACATTGCCCCACGCCGACGATGTTGAAGGCGCCGTCGTCATTCACTTCGCCAACGACCGCACAAACTTTGGAAGTGCCGATTTCCAGACCGACGATGATGGAAGAGGAATCAAACATTGCGTCTCCTGTTGTAACGGACGGGTTGCGCTGGCCGGGGTGAAGGCGGCACGACCGAAGCGTCGAACCACCGCGCCGGCGCATTATTTGCCACCGACAAATCCAGCGAAGCGAGCGGCCCCTTTCTCATGCGCAAACCTTCGTCATGCACCTGTCGCCACCGGCGCAGTTGCTGATCCAGATTCTCCAGGCCGAAAGTAATTTCACTGCCCTGCCCTGTCGTCACCACCAACACATCCGACGCGGTCGCATCAATACGTTTCAAATCCACGATCCCGGCCATCGGCGAATAAACAAATTCCTGCGCCAACCGCAATGCCGCTTTCACGCCGGAACTTTCCACTGGCCGTCCAGGCTTGATGTCACTCAGTTTCACGCCCAACAGCAGCGGCAGCGAACCCTCAGTTGGCCCGAGCGGTTGCGTGCGTTGACTCGGATTGAGCGGCAACATCACCACGCCATTGCCGTCGAGATGAAAAATACGATTCTCCAGTGTGCGCTGCGCATTCGTCACCAGAATCGCCACCTGCAACACCGGCTCGCGCTCCGTCACACGAATTCGCAATGTCCGCGGCAACACGCGTTCAATTGCGACACTCTCAATCACCGGCACCATTTCCAGATTGCGCTTCACCCGCGCGAGATCCAACGCGAGCAGATTCTGACCGGGCCGCACATTCGCCCAACGGCGCAATTGATCCGGCGCAATCACTCCATCGGTCGTCGTTTCGATCTCACGAATTGCGAATGCGGGATTCTGATAAACCATCTGGTTCAACAGCCATTGGCCGCCGAGCCACAGACCGTACACTCCAAGCACGGTGCCGAACAACGCCCCGAGCGCCAGCGCTGTCACGCGCATCCGCGCCTTGCGCACCTGATCCGACCGGAGCTTCACGTCCAGCACGTGCGTCCGCTTCAATCGCCGATTACCTTTTTTGCGTTGCCACCACATCTGATTAATTCAAAAGCCATTTCAGTTTTAAAAAGCGGCGATATCTGATCGCTACATCTTTCAACTGACTTCTAGTTCTTCGTCTTTCGTTGCAGCGCCAGTTCCACCATGCGCTGACATAATTCCGGGTAACCGATTCCCGCTGCTGCTGCCGCTTTGGGCAACAGACTCGTCTCCGTCATTCCGGGCAGCGTGTTGACTTCCAACACCACCGGATCGCCGTTCGCGCGCACCATCACATCCACGCGCGCGTAATCGCGACCGCCAATTGCTTTAAACGCTGCGAGCGCCGCCGCCTGAATGCGCTTCGTCGTCGCATCATCAAACGGCGCAGGACAAAAATAATCCGTCGTGCCGACGCTATACTTATTGCGATAATCGAAAACGCCGGTCTTGGGTCGCACTTCAACCACCGGCAGCGGATCTTCGCCAAGGATGCCAACCGTCGTTTCACGACCGATGATTTTCTCTTCGACCAACACCTGCGAATCGTGTCGCAACGCTTCCGCCAACGCCGCCGGCCATTCCTCCACGCGCTCCACAAATTGCAATCCAACGCTCGATCCCTGCCGCACCGGTTTGAGAACGAGCGGCGGATTCCAACCCATCGGCCACGTTTTTTTTGCAGAATCCACAACCAGCGAGCGCGCCGTCGGAACATTTGCAGCGACACATTTTTGCTTCGTCAGCGCTTTATCAAAACCGATCCGACTCGCCTCGGAATCACAGCCGGTGAACGGCACACCCAGTTTTTCCAGCTCCGCCTGCACCGTTCCGTCTTCGCCATACGTCCCGTGCAACGCCAGAAAAACCACGTCCGTTCCGCTCGGCAACTGCCAGCCACTCTCCTTCGGATCCAACTCGTGGACTTCATGCCCGAGTGAACGCAGCGCCGACGCCACCGACGCTCCGGAGCGCAATGAAACTTCCCGCTCCGCACTCGGACCACCGAGCATTACCGTGATATTCAATTTTGCTGTCATCTTCGTATTCGTCCTCGTCCTCACCACTTCAGGTTCGAAGCGGAGCACGACGTGGAACGACAAAATCAATCTTCTCCGACGATTTCCACTTCCGTCTGCAACTCGATGCCGCGCTGCGCCTTCGCTTCCGCTTTGATGAGCGCAATCAGATCCAGAACGTCGCGCGCCGTCGCCGAACCATCGTTCGTAATAAAATTTCCGTGTTCGAGTGACACCATCGCGCCGCCAATTCTCGTACCCTTTAATCCGAGTTCATCAATCAACTTCCCTGCCGGAACCGTCGGCGGATTCTTGAAACAACAACCGGCACTTGGCGCCGCCGGTTGCGAATCCCAGCGCTTATTGCTGAATCCGTTCATGCGCTGCGCGATTTCTTCCGGCGCGGCACTCGTGCATTTGAAAACCGCGCCCAACGCGATGTGATTCTTCAACAACGCACAGCAACGATACTCAACCTGAATCTCCGTCACCGCGACGTCGCGAGCGTTCCCCGCGTAATCCATTACCCGAACCGATTCAACCGCCTGAAACGTTTCACCGCCCATCGCTCCGGCATTCATGCGCAACGCACCGCCAACACTGCCGGGAATCCCTTCCAGAAATTCCACGCCGGTCAACCCCGCGCGTTTCGCTTCCACTGCCAGCACCTTCAACTTCGCGCCTGCTCCGCAACGAATTCTTTCTCCATCAATCACCACCGCGCTGAAGTGAGGATGCGCCAGCGAAATCACTACGCCGCGAATCCCGCCATCGCGAATCAACAGATTCGATCCGCGCCCTAACACAAAAAATCTCTCGTCGCGCTCCCGGCACAACCGCAACGCCGCCGCCAAATCCGCTTCACTTGCCGGTTCAACAAACACATCCGCCGGACCGCCGACCCGCAAAGTCGTTCGCTTCGCCAACGGTTCGTTGACGCGCACAGCAGTCGCCTCCGAAACCCGCTGCCGCAATTCCAGCGCGAGCACGTTCTGAATCGGCGATTCCATAATGGTCAAATGCGCACTCATGCGACGGGTGCGCTTTCCAACGCCGCACGATTCGGTTCCGATGTCTCTCGCATTTCAGTCCGGGCGCTTGCCTCGGACACGCGCGCTGACGCCGAAACGTTCTGCAAAATTTTCTCCGCAATCGTCAGCGCTGCCTGTGGCGCATGCCATTGCGCGAGCGCCGCTTTCATGCGCTTTCGTTCCTCAACGCCTTCCATCAATTCACGCAACGCCTGCGAAACTTTTTCCGGCGTGGCTTTTCGCTGTTCCAACAACAGCGCTGCACCGGTTTCTTCAAACGCGCGGGCGTTGTGCCATTGATGATTGTCCGCCGCTGTCGGATACGGCACGAGCAACGCCGGCAATCGCAGCGCCGCAATTTCTGCCAGCGACGACGCGCCCGACCGACTTACCGCTACGCTCGCCGCGTTCAACGCAAGTTCCATTTCAACGAGGAACGGTCGCACTACCGCGTTCATGCCGTGCGCTGCATACGCCTGTTGCATTTTCGCAACGTCATTCGGTCCGGTCAGATGCAGCCATTGCCATTGAAGCGCGTAACGCGCCAGCAACGGCAGCGCTTTCGCAATCATCTCATTAACGCCGCTCGCGCCCTGGCTGCCGCCCATGACCAACACCACCGGTCGCAACGGATCAAGCCCCAACGCAACGCGACTCGCCGCCACGTCGCCCGATTTGAAACCTGCGCGCACCGGTGTTCCCGTCACCGTTACAACTCGAGCCGCCAAACGCTCTTTCGCCTGCGGAAAACCGACGAACGCTTCATTTACCCATCGAGCCAACCAACGATTGGCGCGACCGGGAATCGTGTTCGATTCGTGCAAAAACGTTTTCGCGCGAAGACTTTTTCCCGCCAACACCGGCGGTGCTGCGGTAAATCCACCCATGGCCAAAACTGCCGCCGGACGAATGCGCTTGAACAACGTCCGCGATGCGCGCCACGACTGAAAAAATCCTCGCACGAACGCAAGCCGACTTCCGCGTTGCAACGCCGCCGCCGGCAGCGTGAACACCTGCACGCCTGATGCAGATTTCACCGCTTCCTGATCCACTTCCTTCGGCGAAATCAAAACGCTCACCACCGCACCGCGGGCACGCAGTTGTTCCGCGACAGCGAGTCCCGGAAAGAGATGACCGCCCGTGCCGCCGCAGGCAATTGCGACGTGGGCTGGAGTTTCGCTCGCACGCATCATGTGGTTTGAGCCTGAGGAAATTCTGCGGCGGCGAATGGATTCGCAGGCTTGAGTTCAGTCGCACGACCTTGCCGCGCAACACTGAACAACAGTCCCACGCAACTCAGCATCGCCAGCAGATTCGATCCACCATAACTGATAAACGGCAACGCGAGTCCCTTATTCGGCAGCGCGCTCGTCACCACGCCGATGTTGATGAACGCCTGCAGACCGATCAGCAATGTGATACCCGACGCGAGCATCATCCCGAATACGTCCCGCGCGTGCAGCGCAATGTAAACGCCACAGATGACAATCAGCACAAAGCCCAGCACCACGCCAAGCGTCGCGATCAATCCCAACTCCTCGCCGATGATCGACAAGATAAAATCCGTGTGATGCTCCGGAACAAAACCCAGTTTCTGCCGGCTATTACCCAGCCCAAGCCCAAACCATCCTCCTGAGCCCAACGCGAGCATGGCTTGATACGCCTGATAACCGACGCCGTCTTTGTTTTCCTCAAGATATAACCAACTGAAAATCCGCTTCATCCGCATCGGGTCGTACCAGATCGATAACGCCACCGCGCCAATTCCAAGCACAATCGGCGGGATGATGTATCGCCATTTCACCCCCGCCAGCACCAGCATCGCGCCGCTCACCGCAGCCAACAGAATCGTCGTGCCGCGATCCGGCTCGACGAAGATCAATCCCAGTATCAACGCAATCAAACCACCTGGAATAACCACCCCATATTTCCAGCCGGACATCTGCCGCTGGTAACGCTCACAATACCACGCCAGAATGATGATCAGCGCAATCTTGCCGAATTCCGAAGGTTGAAAACTCACCCCGCTGAATTTGAACCAGCGACTCGCGCCATTAATCCGATGCCCGATTCCCGGCACCAAGACCAATGTCAGCATCACCAACGCTACGATGAAGATGGGCCACGCCAGTTTTCGCAACAGCCGATAATCCATGCCCGCCGCCACCACACAAGCAGTGAGTCCCAGGCCGCACCACATCAATTGCGTAATCAACAATTGCGCGCCCTTCACCACCTGCGACTTATCCGGCATGGCCATGCTCGCGCTGTACAGCATGACGAGCCCCAACGTCAGCAGGGCAGCCACACAACATGCGAGCGTAGTGACGGCAGTCTTCATCAAACATCTCAAGCCGCCGCTACACCGGATGCGGCGACCTTAGAATCACGATCAACGCGCCGGAATCTTCAGCTTGTCACCCACCTTGATGCGATCGGTCTGTAATCCGTTCGCCGCTTTAATCGCAGCAACGGTCGTCCGATACTGACTCGCAATCTTGCTGAGCGTGTCACCGGATTTCACAACGTAAATCGTTTCGCCCGGCGCCGTGCTTACCGTCGAACTGCTCGACGTGCTCGAAACCGTCGGCGGCGGAATCATAATCTTCTTCCCGATCTGCAACCGCGCCGGGTCCACCGAAGGATTCGCCGCCTGCAACGCCGCCACAGTCACCTTGAATTTCGGCGCAATGGAAGAATAGGTGTCACCTTTTTGAATCGTGTATTCCGTCATGCCGGTTTCCGGAACAACAGGAGTAGTCGGCGGCGGCGGTGTTACGACATACGGATCCGGCGTCGGCGTGACGCCACCGGTGACCGCACCCGGAGTCGGATACGCGTACGGATCGGGCGTTGTCGCGTAATTTGTGTCCGGGACAGTGGGCGGAGTGTAATCCGTGAACACCGGCGGTTGATTGGACTCATCGTACACCGGCGGCAGATCAGTACTATAATTGTCGGCGGTCGGTTGCTCGCGTTTGCAACCCTGCATCAACAACACCAACAACACGGCGACGTTGACGCCGAGCGCGCAGAAAATTTTCACCTTCAAGCTGGAGCGGGCTTTATTCTGTTGCTCCAGATTGGAGCCTTGAGGCACTAACGGACTGGGACTGTTCATGGTTTTGGCGCGTATCGCGTCCTTTCATTGAGGGTTTTGTTTTTAATTCCTGTTGCGGGTCCTTTCCTCAAAAGAACCGGCAGCAAATCTGTTTCCTGGCGACATCTGCTTTCCATTTTTCAAANTTCACACCTGNCCCGATTCTGCCACGTATGTTGGGGTGAGCCGCCATNACACCACAACTAATTGATTTCAACTGACTTCAATAGCTTTCGCGTCCAATCTGGTTGTCGCGAAAAATCAGTCGAAGCAGGGAAACTGCGGAATCACTTACACCCATGCATACTCACATCCTAAATACGACTCCGCTTCGACGATTTTTGTAACAACGAACCGCACCCGCCGCAAGGAGGAATACGGTTTTTTACTCACACCTGTTCACCGCTATTCGCACTTCGCGTCTCTCATCCCCATCAGGCGCAAAATTTCCCAACTTCAATCCACTTCCCGCGCGCCTGACACCCGACAACTCATCGCACTTTCAACGTGCTCAACGCCACCACCGCAAACAGCACGCACAAAATGTAAAAGCGCGTTACCACCTGCGATTCATACCACCCCTTCTTCTCGAAGTGATGATGAATGGGCGCCATCAGAAAAAATCTTCGCCCTTCACCAAACCGTTTGCGCGTGTACTTAAACCAGGTTTTCTGAATAATCACCGATCCCGCTTCCATCACGAACACGCCACCCGCAATCACCAATACAAACGGCTGATGAATCAAAATCGCAATCAATCCCAACCCGCCACCCAACGCGAGCGACCCCGTGTCGCCCATGAACACCTGCGCCGGATGACAGTTGAACCACAAAAATCCGAGCCCCGCGCCAATCATCGCCGCACAAAACACCGTCAGTTCGCCCGCGCCATGCACGTACGGGATTTGCAGATACGTCGCGTAATTCGCATTGCTCGCCAGATACGTCATCACGAGAAACACGATCGACGTAATGACCGTGCAACCGATCGCCAATCCGTCCAGACCGTCCGTCAGATTCACCGCGTTCGAACTGCCGACAATCGTCAGTATCACCACAATCAAACCGATCACCGCGCCGCATTGAATCGGATACTTGTAAAACGGCAGAATCAACGTCGTAACCAGATTGTTCTTCAGCACCGGCGTAACGGCATCGGGCAACCGCAGCCAACTCACCATCGGCATCTGCCACAAATACACCGCCACAAAAATCGCCACTGCGAACTGCACCCACAACTTCACATGCGGCGGTGCGCCGCCGCCCTGCTGTTTGATAATCTTCGCGTAATCGTCGTAAAATCCCAGGCCGGTAAACACCAGCACCGCCAACAGCGTCAACTCGACCAGCGCATTCATCTGCGCCCACAAAATCACCGTGATATTCAGCACGAGCACGATGAGAATTCCACCCATCGTCGGCGTACCTTTTTTGCTGAGCACACGCGTCTCGAACTTTCCCGCCTGGTCCGCCAAATCCTTGTATTCCTGACCGAACTTCAGGCGTTTCAACCACGCAATCACTTTCGGCCCGAGCCACAGACTCAACAAAAACGCGGTTACCGCCGCCCCCGCCGCGCGAAATGTGATGTAACGAAACAGGCGCAGCGACGAAACATACGCCGCCCACTCGGTTCCCTCCGACCATCCCAAAATCGCCTGACTGAGATAGAATAACATTCACGTCTTTCAATCGTCCTCCTCCGCTATGCCGCTCTCGTCTTCAAATCCGGGACCGAGGCCGCACTCAATGAAAAGCACGATTTCAGTTTCGCCTTGCTTCGCCCGCTTTTAATGCTTGCGCGATCCGCTCCAATCGCGCCGACCGTGAGGCCTTCAACAACACCGTGTCGCCCGGTTTCAAAAATGATTTAATCGCCGCCGCCGCTGCTTCCGCATCCGCCAGTTCAATCACGCGACTCAACCCCGCGCTCCGCGCCGCTTGCGCCATCGTTCCGGCGTTTTTGCCCACGGCAATCAATTGCTCCACCCCCAACTCGACGGCGCGTCGTCCAACCTCCGCATGTGCGGCTTCGGTGTGCGATCCCAGTTCCGCCATATCGCCCAGCACCGCCACGCGCCGACCTTTGCACGGCAGCTCGCGCAACACTTCTAACGCCGCCACCATCGAATCGGCGTTCGCGTTATACGCATCGTCCAACACTCGCACGCCCGCCGCTTCGTAAAGTTGCAATCGCATCTTCGCCGGTTCGCACGATGCCAACCCGCGTTTAATTTCGTCACGCCGCAAACCCAGCTCCGCGCCGAGCGCAATGGCGAACAACGCATTTCCCACCTGATGTCGCCCCAGCAAACCGATGCGATACGACCCACTGAATTCTTTCTGGCGCGCGTCCACGGTGAACGTCGAACCGTTCTTATCCATCTTCACGTTGCGCATTCGCCAGTCGCAATTCGCACCACTACCCACGCGCACCACGGTTGCTTTCGTGCGTTTGGCAATTGCATCGCTCCACTCGTTGTCGCCGTTCAAAAACAGTTTTCCATCCGCCGGCAACGCTTCCGCCAGCGCGCCCTCTTCACGCGCTACACCGTCGAGATCACCAAAAAATTCCAAATGTTCGCGACCGATATTCGTAATCACGCCATACTGCGGTTGCACGAGTTTCACCAATGCCGCCAGTTCACCGGGATGATTCGTCCCCACTTCAAACACCGCTGCCTGATGCGCTCGTTCCAATCGCAGCAACGTCGCCGGCACGCCAACGTCATTATTGAAACTCGCTTCGCTCCAGAGCGGATTCAGCTTTTGACGCAGCACCGCCGCGATCAATTCCTTCGTGCTCGTTTTGCCGTTCGAACCGCCCACGGCAATCACCGGCAACGAAAACTGTTTCCGATACAGCGCCCCCAACGCGCCGTACGCCTGACGCGTGTTCGCCACTTCAATCACCGCGCATTCCGGTCGCGGCTCAATCGTTCTCCCCCGTTCAATCATAACTGCCACCACACCTTTCCGGATGACTTCCAAAACGAAGTCATGCCCGTCAAATCGTTCTCCCGTTAACGCGATAAATAAATCACCCGGCTGTGCCTGCCGTGAATCCGTCGTCACTCGCGCGAATGTCGTCGCGCGTTCTCCTTGCACGAGTTCCCCCGCGCATGCCGTCAGCACAAATTCCAAATCTCGGGTTTCCACAGTTCATTTCAAAGCAAACGTCGCGGTCACCACCGCGGTGATGGTTTTGTCCAGCGAGGACGTATCATTCATCCCCTCCCAACTGGTCTCACCACTATAAACCGGCGCAATCTGGATCACGCCCATCTGCGCCGTGCAAAGCGATCCCAGTTGTCTCCCGCCTTGCAACGCAATCTGATTGCCTCGCTCCCGCGCATCCTTGGTCGCTTCAGCCAACATCTCTACCTTCGCTGCATCCGTGCGCGTGTAAATAAACTGCGGCGCCAACGTCGTGAACATCACGCCCTGCTCCACCAGCAACGCCGTTTCGCCCCCCACCCCTTCGACCCGCTCCACGTCCGTCATTTCCGCCCGCACCGTCTGAGCGAGGCGATATCCCAAAATCTGCTCCGCCGTCAGCCCGTCGGCGTTTCGCAACGTGCCGCTGATTTCCTCAATCCGAATCGGATCGAACGTAAAATTCGTCACGCCGCGCTCACGCAAAAAATTGCTGACGCGCAACCCATCTTCTTTCAAGCGCTGCTGCGCGGCTAACAGCGTCGGCGCCTGGGCAATGAACGAACCTTTCCAGATCGCCAGATCCGACCGGATATTCATCCGCGCCGAACCTTTTACCGTGATGGTCTGCGACGTCCGCACGCGCAACCACGCCGCGGTGACAATGGCCACTGAAGCCACCAACGCCACGGCGAGCGCCAGGCCCGCTACCATCCCGAGTAAATGCGGTTTTGAAGATCCGTTCACAATCGCCTATTCAAATCGTCGTCTGTTGCCAACCGTTCCACGTCCATTCACCCAACTTACGCGCCGCTTCATTCAGTGGCGTCCCTTTGGGCTGCTCTACTTTTTCGGCAGCGCGCGCGGCCGACCGCACGGGCCGTTTCACAGGTGCCGGAGCATTTTGCGACAACGCGGCCGCAAACAACCGATGCGAGATGCTGTGTGTGGTCATAGTTCAAGGGTTTATGGGTTCTGCGCCGTTATTGCACGACCGCCGGGCAACGCAGTCGGCGCGAACGCCGCGTTGTCGGCTAAATCGGAAACTCCCATCACACCGCGATCCGGCGGAATATGCAGATAACTCGCCACCGCCATCGCCACTTCGCGGAAAATCGGTGCCGCTACGACGCCGCCGTAATAACCGTTCTTCGGCTCATCCAACACGATTGAAATACACACCTGCGGATCATCCGCCGGAAAGAATCCGATGAAGGACGAAACATATTTCCCCGGCATGTATCCGCCCGGACCGGGCTTTTGCGCCGTACCGGTTTTGCCCGCGACCACATAATTCGTCAGCGCCGCCTTGGTCGCCGTGCCACCCGGCTCTACCACCGTTTTTAACGCCTTCACCATTTGCGCCGCCGCCGTTTCGCTCACCACCTGACGCACGCGTTGCGGTTGATACCGCGTAATAATATTTCCGCTGCTGTCCTCCAGACGATTCACCAACATCGGCCGCATCAACCAGCCGTCGTTCGCAATCGCCGCCATCGCCATGGCCATTTGCAATCGCGTCACCGCGACGCCATGGCCCATGGGAATCTGTGCGATGGAAACTTTGCTCCACTTGTTGACCGGATGCAGAATGCCACGCGATTCGTCCGGTAGAGGAATTCCCGTCCGCATCCCGAATCCGAAATCGCACATGTACTCGTAGAGCCGCTTTTCACCGAGATCGATGCCGATCTTCGCCGCACCGATATTGGAAGATTTCGTGATGATGGTTTCCACCGAAAGCAACCCATATGGATCGTGATCGTGCAGCACGCGACCGCCAAAACGGAACTGCCCCTTCTCGCAATCATAGACCTTGCTCAGCGTCACCTTGCGGTCGTTCAACGCCCCTGCGACCACAACGATTTTGAACGTTGAACCCGGTTCGCAGACATCGGAAATCATGCGATTGCGACGCAACTCCGGATCGCGCGGTACGTTGTTCGGATCAAAATCCGGCAACGATGCCATCGCGAGAACTTCTCCCGTGCGCGGGCGCAACACGATGCCGGAAACATTCAACGGCGTGTGCTTGACCATCGCGTCTTCGAGCGCCTTCTCCAGAATGTTTTGCACCACGGAATCCAACGTCAGCACGACGTTGAAACCATCACGCGCCGGCACATCCTGATCGCGCAATGCCACCACTTCATTTCCGCGGCGATCCCGCTCCGTCACCCGCCAACCGGGTGTGCCCGAAAGTTTGTCGTTGAACACGCGCTCAATTCCGTCCACGCCAATCAACGATCCGTAATCAACCGAATTGGTATCTCCGTTGCGTCCCACATAGCCCAACACATGCGCTGCGAGACTTCCGTTGGGATAATGACGCACCTGATCGTCTTCGGGTTCGGTAGCAATAGCGCGTTTACGAAGATTGCTGAGAAACTGACGTTCCGGTTTTGTCAACTTGCTCTCATCCACACCGGTGAAAACGAGATTCGTCATCGCGGCGCGCACTTTGTGCCACGTTTCCACCGGCACTTCTTTCTTGAGGCGGGCATAACGAATGGCGTTCGTCCTGCCATCTTTGATGTAAATGCCCGGCAGCAATTTCCGCTGCAACTCCGCTTCCGGAATTTCCAGAATCGGCGCCAGCGCTCGCGCGACATCCGCGTGATAGTTTCCAATCAACGTCGGATCCGCGCAGATGTTTTTCACCATCGTGCTCGACGCCAGCAAATTGCCATGCGCATCCAAAATGCTGCCGCGGCGCGCCGGAATCCGTTTCTTCACCACGGTGTTTTCCAGCGCCAACACCTTCAATTCCTCATGCCGCACCACCTGCAAATGCGCGAGCCGCACCGCCAGCAGGAGATATGCGCTCAGCAGCATTCCCACCAGCAGCAGCAGCCGTTTATATTGCAGTTTCTTTCCCATCGGAAAATTCACCAGCCGCCCATGGCCGTCGGTTCCTCAACCAACGCGCCACGGGCGGTGGCAAAAGTGTTTGCTCTCTCTCGCCTTGCGGACTGCGTCCGCGTTTGATTTTGGTTTCCCGCTAAATCTTGCGCGCCACCCGGACGCGGTCGGTTCCTCGCGACCGTAAGCCCGGGCAGCGGCAAAAACTCACTTCACCGCGACGCCAATTGCCGCATCGGCGCGCGCTCGCCTTCCCCCGTGGGAGGCAGCGCTGTTGGCATCACGGTCGGTTCCGCCAAACGCCACACATCACGCGGCGACGGCGGCACCAGACCTAAATTCAATTGCTGCACTTTTTCCTGTAGCCGCGCGGGCGATTGCAAAATCGCCAGTTGATCGCGCAACTTTTTGTTCTGGTCACGCAACTCGCCCAATCGAATTTCCCGCGCGCGGATCTGGCGACCGAGCAAATCAATCTGACTGCGCTGCCACACGTAACCCACCGCCGCACCGCCGATCAGCAAACACAAGCCCACCGCTTTCAACGCCGGACCGAACCGGATCGCTGCCGACTGATTTTTTCGATTTCGCGCCATTTCAAATTTTCTCCATTACTCGCAACTGCGCACTGCGACTGCGCGGATTCTCTGCCAATTCCGTTTCGCTCGGAGCAATCGCCTTACGCGTAACCAATTTCACCTCCGGCACGCGCGGCGTTCGCAACTCCGGCACATCTACCTCGCCCGCGACCGTGTAATCTCTCGCGCGAGCGCGGCCCCACTGTTTCACCACACGATCTTCCAGACTGTGAAACGTGATCACCGCCAAACGGCCACCGGGCTTTAAAATCTTCAGCGCGCCATCCAAACCGCGATGCAACGCTCCGATTTCGTCGTTCACCGCAATGCGCAACGCCTGGAATACGCGCGTGGCCGGATGCGCTTTACGTCCGCCCCGCGGCGACAATCGCTCAATCAATTCCGCCAATTGTCGCGTGCGTGTGAACGGTCGCTGCTCCCGGTCATGCACAATCGCCCGTGCAAACCGCCGCGATTCCCGTTCATCACCGTATTCCCAAAAAATTCTTGCGAGCTCATCAGCGCTCGCGCGGTTCAACAACGTCGCCGCCGTCAACGGTTGCCGCGTGTCCATTCGCATATCGAGCGGACCGTCGTTCAGAAAACTGAACCCGCGTTCCGCCACGTCGAGCTGCGGACTGCTCACCCCAAGATCAAGCAACACACCATCGCAACTCTCCGCCGGCACCCACTCACTCAACTCCGCGAAATTTCCGCGCCGCAATTCAAACCGCCCCGCAAACTCCGCCAACCGCTTCGCCGCTGCTTCAAGCGCGACGCCATCGCGGTCGCACGCCAACAACCGTCCGGTCGGCGAGCTTGCCGCCAACACGGCTGCTGCGTGCCCAGCCCCACCGAGCGTCCCGTCGACGTAAATCCCGCCGGGCTTCGGCTGCAGCGCCTTCAGCGCCTCCGCCATCAACACCGGCTTGTGATTGAACTCGTTCACCCGGCATCGCTAAAAAATCATTTCGACCCGCCGCTCTGCACGACTTCGAGATCGGCGTGCGCCAAATCGTTTCGCACCACTTGCACACGCTCCAACGACAGCTCTGATTGCACCGGCGCTTTCCCAAAGCGCGGAATACCCGCGAGCTTCGGTTTGCCGATGGCTGAAAATGGATTGTGATCCACACAGAACAACGCCGCGCGTTTCAACGTCTCCCCGCACCAACGGAGCGTGGTTTTCATCGCCGCAACAAATCGCGCCCAGAATTTCTTTTGAGTCGCAGCTTCTGCGCTGACGCCAGATTGCACTGCGGCGGGTTTCGCAAGAGTCGAAAGCGATTTCGTTTTTGAATCGTTCGCAGTGCTGATGGAAATATTCGCACCGGAAACGGAGAGCGAACCACCCGCCCGTTCGCTCTCCGCACTGTTTACCGGTTGCGACAGGCTTGTGCCAAACTCACAAGCCGAACCATTCGCAGGAGCAGCGGCCGCCGATGGGGG
>Ga0065721_10005479_pt1 | contig 20510 bp, 20 predicted proteins | sample Mesricmetagenome_FD_59108 | JGI IMG/M metagenome (GOLD analysis project Ga0065721, IMG submission 59108) | Mesophilic microbial community from rice straw/compost enrichment Sample: eDNA_1 v2 (version 2) | ecosystem: Engineered > Solid waste > Grass > Composting > Bioreactor | place: USA: Davis... | reverse complement strand
GTTTACCCTCCCCGCAGCCGGGCGGAAGACAAAAGCATTTCTTCTTCCCTGGTTTCACGTCGCGTACAGGAGGACTTCTGCGTGAACCCGGCCTCGTCGAGCAGCGGAAGGCGTGGCAGGCAGACCCCACCGCCCGCATGGGCCTACTCCGTGACCTCGACGTACCCCCCATTTGGCGCCAGCGGCTGGAAGCCGGCGGGCAGCTCGTCTACGTGTTTTCCTATCCGGAGGCCCCCATTCAGGGGCTACTGGACGGCCTGGCCGCATCAGGCCGGCAAACTCTGATTTTGATGCCCGAGCGGGCCTCGTCGAGCTTGCGAAACACGCCAGCATCCACCACCGCCTCCCCCCCGGGAACGATCTCGCCCAAGACATCCGTCAAGCCCTCGATACACCCGCATCAGAATAAGGGTCACGACACCGAGGTGGCGGTACATACCTTGCCTTTTGTAGATCAAACCGTCTTTGACCAATTACTCTGGAGCAGCGACCTCAATATAGTTCGTGGCGAAGATTCCCTGATACGCGCAGTCTGGGCGGGCCGCCCCATGATCTGGCAGCCCTACTTGCAGGAGGGCAACCTCCACCTGGAAAAGCTCGAGGCCTGGCTTGATCGCACCCCCTACCCAGAACTCATATGTGAACTCATGCGCGCATGGAGTACCGGAGATGCCGCACAAGTCGCCGCGTTGCTACCCGCAGCCCTGGACGGGCCTGCTTTTGACGCCTGGAACATTGCCACGGAAGACTATTGCGCGGATCTGACACAGACCGACGACTTGGCGACGAGACTGCTCCGGTTCTGCACAGATCTGCAGCAAACACGTTAAAATAAATGGTTTTTCTAGTTCATGCTCCGGTATTCCAAGGCGTTAATTTACAAGGCGTTAATGCGGAGCAGTCAAACCCGGAGTGACCGAAGTTTATGAAAACCGCACAGGAACTGCGCGTAGGTAACGTGATCATGGTCGGCAACGACCCCCTGGTCGTTCAGAAGGCTGAATACAACAAGTCGGGCCGCAATGCCGCTGTCGTCAAGCTGAAGTTCAAGAATCTGCTTTCGGGTTCCGCCAGCGAAGCCGTCTACAAGGCCGATGAAAAGTTCGAAGTCGTGCTGCTCGATCGCAAGGAATGTACCTATTCCTACTTCGCCGAGCCGATGTACGTCTTCATGGATGAAGAGTACAACCAGTACGAAGTNGAAGCCGACAACATGNGCGACGCGCTGAACTATCTTGAAGAAGGCATGGCCGTGGAAGTCGTGTTNTACGACGGNCGCGCAATCTCNGTGGAACTGCCCACCACCATTGTTCGCGAGATCGAGTACACCGAACCCGCCGTCAAGGGNGATACCTCCGGCAAGGTTCTGAAGCCCGCAAAGCTGGCCACCGGCTACGAGCTGTCCGTACCGCTGTTCTGCAACATTGGCGACAAGATTGAAATTGACACGCGTACCGGTGAATACCGCAGCCGCGTGATGTAATTGCCGCAAAAGGCAATGGTTTAAGCGGCCCCGGCCGCTGAGAAAAAACCCTGACGGTCATGCCGCCAGGGTTTTTTTAATTCAGTATGCGGTGCGCTAAAGCGCTTCGACCCGATCTCACTGCAAACGGTCGTCGTCGAAGAACTCCGGGATGGCGAGGACACCGATACCCTCTTCTGCTAGCGCTTCGCACTCTTCCGGCGTGGCCGTCCCGCGAATGGGACGCACTTCGGCCTCGCCGTAATGAATACGGCGTGATTCCTCGGCGAACTCGCTTCCGACGTTTTCGGTTTCACGCAGAACTTTACGGATATGCTGCAGTATCTCGGCTTGCAAACGAGCCAGCTCGCGCGTATCGGCAGGCAAGGGTTGAGCGACGGGCATCGCTTCCGACGCAGCAGTAGCAGGCGCCGTAGCGGCCGGTTCGAGCCTTTCGCGCTTGAGATGGCCGATATTTAACCGGGACGCGGATACCTTGCGATTCACAACTGACGAATTACAGACCGGACAGGACAACAGACCCGCCTGCTTCTGCGATTCGTAGGCATCGCTCGACGCGAACCAACCCTCGAAAACATGGCCGTGCTCGCATTGAAGATCGAAAACTTTCAGTGACATATGCTCAATATGGGGGCGGGCCTTAAGGATACAAGGCCCTTTGAGCCATTCTCCTACAGCCGGGGAACGGCAGCAAGCAAAGCTTGCGTCTGGGGATGCCGAGGCGTGCCCAANACCTCGCGTGCACTCCCCTGTTCGACAATACGCCCCTCNTGCATGATGGCAATACGATCCGCCATGTANTCCACCACGCCAAAATTGTGCGTNATGAAGAGGCAGGCCAATTTCAGGGATTCCTGAAGAGANTGGAGCAAGTCGAGGATCTGNGCCTGCACCGAGACATCNAGCGCCGATGTCGGCTCNTCGCAAATCAAGACACTGGGCTCAACGGCCAATGCGCGGGCGATCGCAATCCGCTGGCGCTGCCCACCGGAAAACTCATGCGGATAGCGACGGATTGCATCCTCCGGAAGCCCTACCTGGCGTAGAAGACCCGCCGCGCGCTCCATCCGCTCGGCTGCGGTCCACTCGGGCCGCAAGGCGGCCATGCCCTCTGCAAGAATGTCTCCCACTGGCATGCGCGGATCGAGCGAGGCGTAAGGATCCTGGAAAACAATCTGCACGTGGCGTCTCAGGGCCTTGAGATCGGTTCCTCGGGCGTTCAAGAGGTCTTGGCCATGTAGTGTCGCAACCCCGCTCACCTCAGCCTGGCCCTGCAACAACCCCAACAACGCTTTGGCAGCAGTCGTCTTCCCGCAACCTGAACCCCCGAGCAGCGCCAGCGTTTCCCCCGCCTGCAAATTGAAGCTGACGCCCTTCAAGACTTCAACTCCCGTCGCTCGACTCAGCAGGGACCGGCGCTTGACGTAGCGCACCGACAGATCCTTTACGACCAGCACCGGCTCACCCTTGGGTACACCGATTGGGCGGCGACGCCGCTCCATAGTGGGAATGGCGTTGAGCAATTCGCGCGCGTAGGGATGCTGCGGGTCCGCAAAAAAACCGTCGGCATCCCTCAGCTCGACAATCTCGCCATGCCGCATGAGCGCGACCTGGTGCGCGACCTTCTTCACGACCGCCAGATCATGCGTAATAAGCAGGATGGCCAGGCCCAGCTCCCGCTGGATGTCGGCCAGCAGATCCAGGATCTGGTTCTGCACCGTGACATCGAGCGCGGTGGTCGGTTCATCGGCAATCAGCAAGCGCGGCTCGGCAGCCAAAGCCATGGCGATCATAATGCGTTGCTTCTGCCCACCGGAAAACTGGAAGGGATAATCCTTCAGACGACGCTCGGGCTCGGGAATCCCCACGCGCCGCAGCCAGCGCACGGCTCGCTCACGAAGCTCGCCCCCTCGATAAGGTGTGTGCAGTCGCAAAGTCTCTTCGAGCTGCTTGCCGATCGTCAAGACTGGATTCAGGAAAGTCGATGGTTCCTGGAAAATGATGCCCACTTCCCCGCCGCGAATTCGACGCATATCGCGTTCCGGCAGCCGGGTAAGCTCAAGCCCGCCCAGCCGGATATGCGAAGCCCGCATGCCGGCGGCATCCGGCAACAGCCGCAGCAAGGCAAGCGCCGTCATGCTCTTGCCGCTACCTGATTCACCCACCAAGGCGAACGTCGTCCCCTGCGCAATGGCCAGGTTCAGCGCGGACACCGCCATCTTCAGTCCGGCTTCCGTTTCCACGCCGACATCCAGATCTTTCACTTCCAGAAGCGGCCCACCCGCTATTGCTTGATTCATCGACCGTGGCATCACACGCCCTCCTTGCGACCGGTGATCGTGGCAGTGGGAGAGACGGCACCGTCCGGCGCACCGCGAAGGGGGATCACCACCGTCGCCGAACGGCCAAAACGCTGCGGCCGTATATGGCGCATGCGGGGGTCGAATGCATCCTGCACAGCATCTGCGAAGATATTCGCTGACAGCACCAGCGCCAGCAGGAATGTGAAGGCGGCCAATAGATTCCACCAAATCATGGGATCCCGAGACATTTCAGTTCGAGCCGCATCGATCATCGTGCCATAGGAAGGCGTACTGGGATCCACGCCAATTCCGAGATATGACAGGACGGCCTCATACAGCACCAGACCCGAAAACTGCAAGACCATGGTGATCAAGACGATGTGCATGACATTGGGCAAAAGATGCNGCCGCATGATTTGCCAATGGCCAACACCAAATGCGCGCGCNGCCTGCACATACTCGAGTTCGCGCAACTTCAGGCATTCNGCGCGGAGCAAGCGGCACAACCCCGCCCANCCNGTCAGGCCGAGGATCAGGCACAGCAAGAACAGCCGTAGGTCGGCACGNGCGGCCACCGTGTCAAAGAGTTCAGGATTGTTGTCGATGTACACCTGCATCATCAACACGCAGGCCGCCACCAACAATACGCCGGGAATTGATGTGAGCGTCGTGTAGATGTACTGCACCACATCGTCGACGCAACCTTTGAAATAACCTGCCGTGATCCCGAAGAATAGAGCAGGCGGCAGCATGGCGAAGGTGGTCAGCAGCCCAATCACGAGGGCGGTACGCACGCTTTTGAGCGACAACCACAATACGTCGTTGCCGGTGCGGTCCGTGCCCAGTACGTGATAATCAGCCGCCAGGCTCAGTGTGATGCCACCCAGCACAAGAATCACACTCCAGGTCAACCAGAACGCCCGCCACGGGATAGTCGATGCGCGCCACCACCAGTGCCCCCCTGCCCTGAAACCCCCGCGGCGACGGCCATGCAGCCAGCTCATGACGACGGCAAGCGCCATCGATGCAGCCAGCCCCGCCAGCGCACCCATGCCTACGCGTCGTAATACATCCGCATTGCGCTCGGCGTCCGAATTCAAGTGCACGCCTGCGAACCGTAATCGGGGGTAATCGCGCACTACTTCGCCGTCCGCAAGCCAAGACTCCTTGGTGTACTGATACAGGGCGAGCGGTGCCGAGTAGGTACGCTCGCGATTCGGGAGCTGTGTCAGGTCGAGCACTGCATCGAGCGCCGACCGGGTGATGGGTGAATGCACGTGCTCTTGAGCTTCCGCTCCTTCGGCCGGCGGCAACAATGGGCGGTAATGGATGGAATCGAGAATCCCAATGACGGCGAAGCACATCAAGACCGCACCGGCCGCCATCGCCGACGGACGCCGGAACACTTGGGCCCATCCGGTCGTTGCACTGGGGCGGCTACGGTGACGCCACACCTGGATAAGCACTCCCAGCACAGTCAAGAGGACGAAGGCGTCAGTCCAGAGAAGAACGAATTTCGGCATGACGTCACTCAAAGCGTATGCGTGGATCGGCCACGGTATAGGAGAGATCAGCGAGGATCAGCCCAACGATATACAGCGCAGAGCCCAGGAACACCATGGCTCGCACGATGGAGAAGTCCTGGGCATTGATGGCATCGATGGTGTAGCTGCCCAGACCGGGTATCCCGAAGAACGATTCTGCGATGAGGCTGCCCATGAACAACAAAGGAATAGCGGAAACGGTGCCGGTGAGGATGGGCAACATGGCATTTCGCAGCACATGCCTGAACAGCACCACACGCTCAGTCAGGCCCTTCGCGCGCGCCGTGCGAACGTAATCACGATTGCTCTCTTCAAGGAACAAGCTACGATAAAAGCGCGCCTCGGCTCCGAGGCCGGAGATCACCCCAACGATCACCGGCAAGGCCAAGAACCGCACGCTACCCCATCCTTCTACATATCCTGAATAGGGCACCCACTTCAGAATCTTGGCGAACAGCCATTGGCCCGCAATGATGTAGAAGAGACTAGAAATCGATAGCAGTAACACGCAAATGACCACCCCCGCAAAGTCCAGGCGTGTCCCCTTGAAATAAACAAGCAACAAGGAAAAGGACACACTGACGAGCAAACCCAATATGAAGGTGGGAACGGCCAGCATAAGGCTGGGCATCATTCGTGTCCTGATTTCCTGTCCAATATGGAGCCCACCATCGGAAAACCCAAAATCGAAGCGCAACAACGGCACTGATCGATCATAGAAAATGGTGTTGGTCAGTTTCTCGACGCCTTCCGCACCCGCGTTGTAGAAGAGCGGCTTGTCATAACCACGCTGCGCCTTCCACCGTTCGACCGCTTCCTGGTTGACACGTTGCCCCCCAATGGCCAGGCGCGCCATATCGTCGGGCGTATTCACAGCGAAAAACAGTACGAAGGTCAGGATGTTGACCCCCAACAAGATGAAAGCGCCATAGATGAGGCGACGGAAAACATAGGAAATCATCGTGTTGAGACCTCGTTATGGGGGATCACTTCCAGTTCACGACGACGCACTTGCCGCCAGGCGACGCACGCCACGCCCAGCCCTGCGGCCACCACGAGCGCCAAGGGCCACCAGATGGGCCGGTTCCATCGTTCCACGCTCTTCGCTCGAAGTGCAGGATCCAATCGGTAATACTGCAAGGTGTTGCGCACCATTTGCGAAGGCTTGGCATTCCCCACCCACGCCTGGTAGGCACCTCCCGACGCGGGGTAATACCCGAACATCCAGGGTGCATCCTGCTGCACGATTTCGACCATGCGTCGCACGACCGCGCTCTTTCGCGGCCCGTCTTCTAAAAACCGCATCTCCTCGAACAGTCGGTCGAATTCATCATTCTGGTAGTTGGAAGCGTTCTCCCCGCCGCCCTTCGCCTTCGCATTCGGCCCGTAAAGCAAGAATAGGAAGTTCTCCGCATCCGGGTAGTCGGCCACCCACCCCCACATGAACATTTGCGCAGTGCCGTTACGCATTTTGTCCTGGAAGCGGTTGTAGTCAGTGGCCCTTACTTCAAGTTGGATGTTAAGGGCCCCCAGTTGACGCCTCATCCAGTCAAGCATGGGGCTCGAGCCCATGCCCCCGGCCGAATCAAAGTGCAGTATCAATGGCCTGCCAGTCTTGGATTCCCGCCCACCCGGATAGCCGGCTTCCGCCAGCAGGCGCCGCGCTTCGTCCAGCGATCGACGCTGGGGGCGCCCATCCTTCAATTCATAAACCTGTTTATTCATGCCGGCCGGTAGAGGCTCATAGCCCAGGATGCCGGGGGGAATGGGACCGTGGGCAGGGGCGCCCTGCTCATTCAGGAAGATGGCAATGAACTGCTCCCAGTCGAAGGCGATGCTCAAGGCCTGTCGCAACTTGCGATTGCGCTCCTGCTGCTCCGGCGTATCGCCGCGACCCACAACGGGATCCATCCAGTTAAAGCCCAGGTAGAACAGCTGCGCCTCCGTGGTCGTATGGATCTGGATGCCATGATCGGCATAAAGTTCCGCTTTCTCTACGGAATCGGAGGCCGCCACCTTCATGGCCGCACCATACTCGCCACGGCCCACCTCGGGAATGTCGTAATAGCCCTGGAGGAATTTACCCATCAGGGGAACACTTTCCTTCTCGAGGTGAAACACGATGCGGTCCACAAAGGGAGTCATCTGACCGCAGGCTTCGAGGTAACCCGCCTCCTTATCCCCCGGCTCCCCTTCGCAAGGGTAGGGTTCCCCCCGGAAATTTGGATTACGTTCCAAGACATGACGGCGATTGATCAGCGATTCAGCCATCATGTAGGGGCCCGTCCCGACCGGCCACGTATTCAAGGACAAGCCGTTTTCGGCCATCCCCGGCTGCCAGTAGAACCGATCCGCTTCCCATGGAATGGGCGCAGTGAATGTCATTGCCAGCCAGTAGCGGAACTGCGGATATTTTCCGATCACGCGTATACGCAACGTATGGCTGTCGACCGCTTCGACGCCCTCGAATCCATGCTGGCGCAAGTCGAGCCATTCCCGGGGAGCAGTGCCGTCTCCTTGCTTGGCATCCAATTCCCGAAGCCGCTCGCCATATTCGCGCATGCCCACGATATGTTCGGCCATCACACCAAAAATGGGTGAGACCACGCGCGGGCTTGCCAGACGCCTCAGTGCATAAACGTAGTCGTCGGCCATCAGCTCGCGCGTGCCTGTTTCAGGGAAATCCGTGATGGCGTATTTGTCGGCCAATTCTTCCGGCGACAAGGGCCAGTACAGGGGCCGTCCGTCAGACACTCGCGCAAACGCCGGATGGGGTTGGAACAGGATGCCGCGACGGATCGGAATATCGTAGACGCTCACTGCGACATCCCTACCCTCCGCATCATCAGGCAACTGACGCCCCTTCGCATCGTAATAGGTCGGTTTGACGATTTTTTCGGCGGTACGCGGGATGAGTTCGTACGGCCGCTTCAAATAGTCATAGGCATAGAGCGGCTCGTAGATCGAGTAAGTGAACGGGGTCTCATCCGTGGAGTAGGAGCTAGCCGGATCCAGGTACTTCGGCGAACGTTGCGTGAAGGCGGTATGCATGACGTTCAGACCGGCGTCTTCACGGGGATAAGGACTATTGATTGGTTCGTCGGTGCACCCTGTCGCCATCACGGCAAAGATCAACGATACGACTTGCCAACGCCACACTGCGGCCAAAACCGAGAACCACTTCAACACGCTGCCCTCCACGCTCGCTCGAGCACGCTGTCCAATGCGATGGGCGACGCACGCATGCCAACGATGCCATGCCCCCCGCCTTCCAGATGCAGATCCATGAAAGCCTCCGAAATCATTGCAGGCGCATGATTGCGCAACAGTACCGCCTGAACCAATACCACCAATGATCCGGCAATATGACGCGCCACCGCCTCGGCCTCTTGAGCAGGCCGGCCGGAATGGGCCTTGACGGCGTCCAGTGTGCGCAGGAGCCGGTGGTCGTCCCGACACTGATCGGTCAACCAATCCAACAGCACGCCAGCAAGGTCCGGATGGCGCTGCAAACCGCGCAGCACATCTAAACACATGACGTTGCCGGAACCCTCCCATATTGAGTTCACCGGCGCCTCGCGATAGAGACGTGGCAGGACGTGTGTCTCTACGTAGCCATTTCCTCCCAGCACTTCCATTGCTTCCGCCACAACCGGAATCGCCCGTTTACAGACCCAGAATTTCGCAGCGGGCGTAAGAATACGCACGAACGCTTGATCGAGCGGAGATCCTTCTGCCTGGAGGTCCAGAGACCGGGCCAGTGTCATCCCAAGTACCAGGGCGGCCTCGACCTCTAGGGCCAGGTCGAACAGCACCGTTCGCATCATGGGCTGTTGAATCAAGGGCCGACCGAATGCGACCCGATGCCGGGCGTGATGCACGGCCTGCACGAAGGCAGCACGCATAAGCGCCGCACTCCCCAACACGCAGTCGACGCGCGTATAGCCAGCCATCTCGGTCAATATGGCGATCCCTCGCCCGGGCTCTCCGACCAGCGTGCCTCGCGCATCATGGAACTCCACTTCGGCGCTTGCGTTCGACCGATTCCCCAGTTTGTCCTTCAGGCGCTGCAGCCGCGTTCCGTTCAGGGAGCCATCCAAAAGCCGCCTAGGCAAATAGAAGCAGCTCGGCGCACCATCAAGCAGCGCCAGTACCAAATGAGCGTCCGCCGTGGGTGCGGAAAAGAACCACTTGTGGCCGACGATCTTGAACCACCCCGCCTCCTCGGGAATGGCGACTGCCTGGGTGGTGATTCGTCGTAAATCCGATCCGCCTTGCTTTTCGGTGAGGCCCATCCCCACTAACATGCCATGCTTATCGATGACGGGGAGATCGCGAGCATCGTACTCGCGAGACCCTAATTGCGTGGACAGGTATGCGTACTGGCTGTCCCGGGACAGAATGCGCGCAGCCGCCGCCGTCATCGTCAGCGGGCACAAGGTGCCGGCCTCGATTTGACCATGCATAAGGAAAGCAGCAGCGCGCGCCACGCCGCCCGGTGCACCCAGACCGGCACGGCAACCCAGCGAAAGAAAATGGTGCCAGCCAAAATGGAAGTTCACCGTATCAATACGGCGTCCTTGGCGGTCGTGGGTATGGAGCTGAGGGGCATGCCGATCGAGCTCGGCGGCCAACGCGATGATGTCGCCCTGCCCGAGCTCCGCGCCGTACGCAGACAGGAAAGCGGAATTGGCCTCGAGCCCTTCCCGCAGAACGGCTTCCTGCAGGACAGTGTCCGTCGTGAACAAGTTGTAGTCGACCAGGTCGGGCACCTGGTTTGTCACTTCGTGAGTGGTCCAGCCCATGGCTTGCCTCGTTGCCGTGCGTCTTCCTAGGGTGCGAGAATGATACTACCTAAAGCTACATACGCTTAAAAAGGAAGAGATTTTGAAAAACCGCTGCATTATCGCTTTGGCCGCTGTCTTGCTGATGGCTGGCGTCGGCACGGGGGCGTTTGGCGCCCATGGCCTACGGGCGCACGTCACTCCTGAAATGCTGTCGGTGTGGCAGACCGCTGTACTTTACCAATTGGTGCATGCTCTGGGCCTACTGATATTGCCCGCCCTTCGCCCTAGGCTGCACACCCTCCTGGCCTCCGCGGCCGCGATCTGCCTGGTGGTCGGGATCCTGCTCTTCAGTGGCAGTTTGTATATGCTGGTACTCACCGACATACGCGGTTTGGGCGCGATCACGCCCATTGGGGGGGTGAGTTTCATGTTGGGCTGGTTGTTGCTTGCCATTGCCGGCCTGAAGGGGACGAAGCCGGAAGCATAAAAAAGGAGCGCTGCCATGTGGCATGAATATCCGAGCACTCAGGAATGCATTGAATCGCTTTCGCGATGGATGATGCAGCACATGCAGGAATGCATGGGTGGCTCCAACACATGCACCATTGCAGTATCCGGAGGTCGCTCGCCCATTCCCCTCTTCCACCGCCTCTCGGGAAACGGCCTGGACTGGTCGCGCGTGCAGGTGCGCCTGGTCGACGAGCGCTATGTTCCACCCGATCATCGCGACAGCAACGAGCGCCTGGTCCGCACACACCTGTTGGTTGATAAAGCGGCCAACGCGCAGTTTCTCGGTTTGTATCGCGCGGGCCAGCCTATCAATGCGGCGGTTCTAGCGGCCAACACTGACATGGCCGGCCGTGCGGTCGACCTTGCCGTGCTCGGCATGGGGGACGACGGTCACATGGCCTCTTTGTTTCCCGAAGCACGCCAGCTGGATGCCGGGCTCTCGCCCAACGCGGCGTACTATTTGCATGTCACCCCACCCGATGCACCTCATGAAAGGATCAGCATGAGCCTGCGGGCCCTGCGGGCGTGTCCGCGATTGATCCTCTATATATCAGGTGCACACAAGCGCAGTGTCCTGCAGCAAGCACAGCAGGCAATCGACAAGAATCTTCCCATCAGTTATCTGGTGGCTGACCCTGGAGTGTCCCTCGATGTCTATTGGCACCCTTGAACGACCGGTACGCGTAGTCGGAGACATCGGCGGAACCCATATCCGCTTCGCGCTTTGCCGTGATATCCACGACATCAGCCGCACTTGGATCCGCAAAACTGCCGACTACCACGATCTGGAACAGCCCTTGCGCGAGTTTCTTGCACAAGACGGAATGCCCCCTTGCCAATCAGCCGTCATCGGCATCGCCAATCCCGTGGCGGGCGATCGCATCCGCATGACGAACGCCCAATGGGAGTTTTCCATTGAGGAAACTCGTCGAGCGCTGAATTTTGAAGGACTCACCCTCATCAACGACTTCACTGCCTTGGCCCTCTCCATCCCGCACCTGCCCTCAGATGAACTGGAACTGATCGGCAGTGGTGCACCGGTGCGGGGCACGCCGATAGGCGTGGTGGGGCCGGGTACCGGCCTCGGCGTATCGGGGCTGATTCCCGACGGAACCGGCAATTGGATTGCGCTTGCGGGTGAAGGCGGCCATACAAGCTTCTCGCCTTGCGACGAAACGGAAACATGGCTGTGGGAAGAGGCCCGCAAAGTGTATGGCCATGTCTCCATGGAGCGATTCCTCTCGGGGGCAGGCCTGCAATTCATCCATGATTGTGTACGGCGTCGAGGGGGGCTAACCTCGCAAGGACTGAGCCCGGCGGAAATATCAGAGCGCGCGCTCGAGCAATCCTGCCCCCACAGCATGAAAGCACTCGACATTTTCTGCGCCATCCTGGGGACGGCAGCGGCCAACCTCGCGCTCACGCTGGGCGCGCGAGGCGGCATATTCGTAGGCGGTGGAATTGTTCCCAAGCTGGGCGACTATTTTGCCCGTTCACCTTTCCATACCCGCTTTCACGATAAAGGGCGATTCACGGAATACCTTGCGGCAATTCCGGTCTACGTGATCCGCAGCCCGTATCCGGGGTTGGTAGGTGCGGCGGCCTACAAACAGGGTTGAACCAATGATGCTTCGCTTGCCGCGCTCATTCTTTGACCGGTCTGCCAAGGATGTCGCCCATGACCTGCTGGGCAAGTTGCTGGTGCACCAGACTGACCTAGGCCTGCGCATTGGGCGTGTTGTCGAAGCAGAGGCCTATCTCGGACGCGACGACATGGCCGCACATTCATACAAAGGCGTCACGCCCCGCACCAAGGTCATGTTTGGCCCCCCCGGCCATGCCTATGTCTATCTGATCTACGGCATGCATCACTGCATGAATGTGGTTGCCGGCCCGGAAGGCAGCGGATCCGCCGTCTTGTTGCGCGCCCTTGAGCCCATACAAGGGCTGGCGGCCGACACCCGCGGGCCCGGCCGCCTCACTAAAGCGATGGGCATCGACAAGGGGCACTATGGACTCGACCTCTGCACCGCGCAGAGCACGCTGTACTTCGCCGATGACGGTGTTCCCCTGGAAGGTGACGTACGTACTTCCGCCCGAATAGGCGTGCATTACGCGGGCGAGTGGGCGGACCAACCCTTGCGCTACTACGTCGAAGGCTCGAGCTGGGTGTCTCGGGTGCCCGCGGTGCCAAAAAAATTTCGAGGAATCGCCACCCAAAGCGAAAAAGACGTGTAGAATGCGTGCCTCTCGCAACTGAACGTTGTTGGGAGCCGAGGAGCCCCCGGGCGAATCGGAAGCAAGCGAAACAAAGAAACCACGACTTCTTTAAAAATCGCTTGCACATCCTAGAAAGAACGTGTTATATTTCTTTCTTCAGCGGCTGTAGCTCAGTTGGATAGAGTACTTGGCTACGAACCAAGGGGTCGTGGGTTCGAATCCTGCCAGCCGCGCCATATTCAAGGGCCTTCCTTCGGGAAGGCCCTTTTCATTTTCATCCCCCATACAGCGCTAGAATGAGTCGCATCACGACTCTGCGGGGGATGCACATGAAGCGACAAACCGTCGACCTGTCCGCGTATCCTGATCTTGTAGTGATCTATCTGGGTATGCGTGTGAATGTCTTTCGAGGCATCAAGACCCTTTTGGGCTTCGGACCCAAGATTGCCGCCGTCGGCAAGGACAAGCCCGATGGCTTGCTTGCCCACGAGAACCTCGTCTACTCGCTGTTTCCCCTGCATATCGGGATGCGCCAATACTGGCAAGATTTCCCGAGCCTGGAACGTTGGGCCCGCTCTGAGCCACACCGCGTCTGGTGGAAAGATTTTCTCAAAGACTCGAAAGGCACCGGGTTCTGGCATGAGGCCTACTTCCGCAAGGGCGGCATGGAGGCAGTATATGTCGACATCCCGGAGCGCTTCGGTTTCCGCGCTTTCGCGCCCGAGCATGACGCCAGAGGTGCCATGTTCTCGGCGCGCCAGCGTGCGCAGCGTGAAGAGCCAACCGACGCCCTGCCCGTTGTGCCGGAACATGATCTATATCGATGAACCCGCGTTAACCTTGCTTCTGTACGATCACGTTTTTTATTAACATGCGTGCTTTGGTAACGATCGTGTCACGATCGACATAACAGGAGACACCCCTTGTCTAGACCCGAGAAGATCACTTGTGTAGCGGACTTCCAGAGGTTGGCCAAGCGGCGTGTCCCACGCATGTTCTATGACTACGCCGATTCCGGCTCATGGACTGAAGGGACATACCGTTCCAACGAAGAAGACTTCAACAAGCTGAAGTTCCGACAGCGCGTGGCGGTGGACATTGAGCGGCGCAACCTGCGCAGCACAATGGTGGGTGAACACGTTGCGATGCCAGTAGCACTGGCGCCTACAGGGCTGACCGGCATGCAACACGCCGACGGTGAAATCCTGGCGGCACGTGCCGCCGAGAAGTTCGGCGTGCCGTTCACGCTCTCGACCATGAGCATTTGTTCAATCGAGGACATTGCGGCGCATACGAACAAGCCCTTCTGGTTCCAGCTCTATGTCATGCGCGATCGCGAATTCATGGAGCGCCTGATTGACCGTGCCAAGGCTGCAAACTGCTCGGCACTGGTGTTGACGCTCGACCTGCAGGTACTTGGCCAACGCCACAAAGATATCCGCAACGGCCTGACGGCCCCTCCCAAGCCGACGCTGGTCAACTTGATCAACCTGGCGACCAAGCCGCGCTGGTGCATCAACATGCTGGGTACGAACCGCCGTACCTTCGGCAACATCGTCGGCCATGCAAAGAATGTCACGGACGTATCATCGCTCTCGTCATGGACAGCCGAGCAATTCGACCCGAGCCTGAGCTGGAAGGATCTGGAATGGATCAAGAAGCGGTGGGGGGGCCGGCTGGTGCTCAAGGGCATCATGGAACCCGAGGATGCTCGTCTGGCAGCGGAATGCGGGGCAGACGCCATCATCGTCTCCAACCACGGCGGTCGTCAGCTTGATGGCGCCCCTTCTTCGATTTCTGCCCTGCCCCGCGTCGTGCACGCCGTCGGCAGAGACATCGAAGTATGGGTGGATGGTGGCATCCGCTCAGGCCAGGATGTCCTTCGGGCCATCGCGCTGGGTGCGAAAGGCACGATGATCGGCCGTGCCTTCCTCTACGCCTTGGGCGCCATGGGGGAACGGGGAGTCCACCGGTGCCTGGAAATCATTGCCAAAGAACTGGATATCTCCATGGCCTTCTGCGGCCACACCGATATTCAAAAGGTGGATCGGTCGATCCTGCTGAACGGCAACATCTTCGACTGAAGCAGTCTGCCATTCTCGTTTGAAAGAGGCCTCTTGGCGGGGCCCCGACTGAAGGGGCGTCGTCCCTGGACGGCATCACGACGCCCCCCGTGGCGCACGGCTTCAACCGTCGCTGGGTTCGATCATTTCGCGGGTAAGTCGCGCCCTTTCGGCCTCGACCTCGCGCAAGGGCTCGACTTCCTGCATCGTGGCAAGACACCGCCGGGTCAAGCGCTGATACATGCGCGTACCGAAATGCTTTCCCGCAATCTCCTTGTCGGAGAGCTCGCGCAAGACCCGCGCGGGAGCCCCCATCACGAGACTGCGTGGCGGCACCCCCATGCCGATCTTCACGAACGCCATCGCGCCCACGATGCTGTTTTCTCCCAGCTTCGCGCCATCCATGACAACGGCATTCATACCCACCAGCACGTTACGACCGACGTGGCATCCATGGAGCACGGCCGAGTGCCCAATGTGACCATCGGCCTCGATGATGGTGTCCTGTTCCGGCACCCCATGAATCACGCAGGAATCCTGGACATTCGACCCCGGCCCCAAGACAATCCGACCAAAATCGCCACGCAATGATGCCAGCGGGCCGATATAGACGCCCGGGCCCACAATCACATCGCCGATCAGTACAGCAGTCGGATGAACAAATGCCGTTGGGTCGACAACCGGTGTAATGCCGTCGATGGCATAGACCTTCAACATGAAATGCCTCCTATATGTCTTGTCGGGCGGTTATAGCATCCATTGGAGACACAATGGGACGAGGATTGCCGTGAGGAGTCCTGCGATTCCCATGGCCAGGCCAGCGAACGCACCCATTTCCTGCCCGGCCTGCATCGCGCGCGCAGTGCCAATACCGTGCGCGACGACCCCCAGCGTGTAGCCGGTAATCCACCCTTCTTGAATCTGCATCCCTCTTAATATGGCCTGTGTCACCGCCGCCCCGAGGATGCCGGTGAGCATGACCAAGGCTGAAGTAAGGGATTGCACCCCACCCAAGATTTCGGTCAGGCTCAACGCAATGGGCATGGTCACAGACTTGGCAGCCATCGCGATGACCGTCGCGTTTGACGCGCCCAGTGCATGTGCCACAACCATGGCCACCCCGACCGCGACAGCGGATCCCAGCAAAGCGCCCGCAAGCAGACTGAACCAATCGCGGCGCAGTCGGCTGACCTGGTGGAACAAAGGTACGGCCAATGCCACCGTGGCAGGCCCGAGCAGAATATGAATGTATTGGCCACCTTGAAAATAAGTGTCGTAGTCGACGTCGAGTGCCGACAACGCCACCACCAGTAGACCCGTCGCTATCGCCACGGGATGCAGCAAGGGACTATGGTGCATGATGGCATGAACACTGAGCGCGAGACGATAGGCCAGCAGCGTCGCAAGGACCCAGGTGATGGGCAGGCTGGCGACGTGTTCGAATACCGACATGAGGCTCACCGTTTCAACAAGCGCAGACTTACCGCCGTGACCACGACTGCCACGATGGTGCTTGCCACCAAGGCAGCGGCAATGGCCAGCCATTCTTCGGTGATCCGATCCAAGTGAGCCATAATTCCAACTGCGGCGGGAATGAACAGGAGGCTCAAGTGCCTGAGGAACGGGGCCGTGAATGTATCGAGCGCTTCGTCACCCTGCCGGTACACGAGGTAGACGAATAGCAGCGCCATACCCAGTACAGCCCCGGGTATCGGAAGCGAAAGTGTGTATACCGCGGCTTCCCCAGCCACCTGGAACGCCAAAAGCTTGATCAGGCCTTCAATCATGGCCCATCCCCTCCCCTTTGCTGACCTGTTGATCCCCTGCGGACAGGAACCCGGCCACGATGTTTATTTTTGACTTCACACGTCATAAACGCGTTACGAAGGGTGTTGTCCCTTCGTAACGGTCCGGCATGCTCAGGGGCGATTGTAGCGGGGCAAGGAATGGGCGCGACGACCTCAACCGTTAGCCGTCGCGTGCAGCGGCACAGGCGTGTTCGCCTCTTGATCGAGGCGTTCGATGACCTCATGGCTTTCGAGGACATCGCCGAAGTAGAGCATCCACTGGTTCAAGGCCCAGACATGCTCTTCCTCGGTAAACGAAGCCAGCGCGTCTGCCACCATGATGCAACGGTAATCCATCATCATGGCATCGCGGGCGGTGGACTCACAGCAGACGTTCGTGGCCGTTCCACCGATCAGCAACGTATCAATACCGTGATGCTGGAGGACTTCATGCAGGTTGGACGACCCTGGCGTGAAGGCGCTATAACACCGCTTGCTGACCCGGGGATCATCGGGTTGGGCATCGACTTCGGGGTGAAGCTGATACCCTTCGTGAGTAGACGATAGCTGCTGGAGACGACGTTCACACCGCTCGGGCGACAGCATATGCCGATGGTGATGGGACCAAAATTGCTCTGCGCCGTCTGCGCTGGTTTGGATCCAGACCACCAAGCCGCCCTTCTCTCGTAGATAGGTGGCAAGGCGATTGGCAATCGGAATAACGCCGGCCGCCGACTCGCAATATCCCTGGAAACCCGGTCGGGTGAAGTAATTTTGAAGATCCACCACGACAAAGGCGGTACGTTGCGCGTCGAGGCTATCGTATGGATGCAGGACCCCTTGCCTTGCGATCACACGATCGACGACCCATTTCGGAAACTCCACTGTGCTTCTCCGTTGGTGACTCACGAATAACGACGGACCGTCGCCTTCTCCATACGCGCGATCGCCAGATACATGACCCCTGACAATACGGCCAAGACCACGATCGCCGTCATGACGATATTCAGCTTGAACACCTGGCTGCCATTGATGATGAGGTAGCCCAACCCTTCGCTGGCAGACTGGAACTCACCCACAATCACCCCTACCAGAGCAAGGCCGATATTCACCTTCAGCGCCGCCAGCAAAGTGGGTACGCTGCCCGGCAGCACCACCATGGTAAGGAGCTGCCACTTCGATGCCCCCAAGGTGAGCGCCAGCTTGATCTTGTTGGGGTCGATCCCGCGAAAGCCTTCGAAAACGACCATGATGGTGATGAACACCGAGATCGCGACAGCCATGCCGTAAACGGAATATTCCGAACCCAGCCAGATGTAGAAGATCGGAACGAAAGCAATCTTCGGCATGGCGTTGGCCACGACAAGGAAGGGATCCAGCACCTTGTAGGCAAAACCGGACCACCACAATAGGGCAGCCACGGCCACACCCAACACCATGCTGATCGTGAACCCAATCAATGTCGCCTGGAAGGTCGCCCAGGTATGACCGATCAAGTCGCCACTATCGAGCAGTTCAAGGAAGGTGGGCCACACTGCGCTGGGATAACTCGTGAGCATGGGATTCATTACATGCGTACGAGCGAGCACTTCCCACAGCACGAGTACCGCCACCAGCAGGATGACGCGTGTGGCCATGATGCGATTGCTGCGTCGGGTCTGCTCACGCAGCCAGGCGGCATAAGCGGGGCTCGGCTGGGGCGTTGCCGTATCGTGCATGGCGGTAGACCGCATAGGTGTGGAGGCAGGAGTATTGGTTACCATGACGTTTCCTCTTCAGCCCTCGACATGTACGTCGAGTTCATCCCACAAGGTATTGAAGTACTCGTTGAATTCCGGCAGGCCGCGTGCTTCGAATGGAGCGGGCCGCCGACCCGGCGTACTCGGGAACTGGATACGATGCTGAGACTTGATACGACCGGGGCGCCGCGATAGCACGACGACCCGGTCGGTCATGGAGATGGCTTCGCCAATATCATGTGTGACCAGGATGACCGACTTGCCCTCGCCGCGCAACACATCCACCACTTCGTCAGCTATCGCCAGACGCGTCTGCGAGTCGAGGGCCGAGAAGGGCTCATCAAGCAGGACGACATCCGGATTCGTGGTGAGCGTACGGGCCAGTGCGACCCGCTGACGCATGCCACCCGACAAAGCCCGCGGATACTGATGCAGAAAGTTGCCCATACCGCATTTCTCGAGCAGATGGATCGCGCGGTCTCGGGCTTCTTTCATGTCGCGCTTCTGGATCTCGGCACCCAGCATGGCGTTTTCGAGGATCGTGCGCCATTCGAAGAGATAATCTTGCTGCAACATGTAGCCAATACGGGGGGACGGCGCCGTAACGGGCTTCCCGCCTACCCGTATTTCGCCTTCGGAGGGCGGAAGTATGCCCGCGATGATCGACAGCAAGGTGCTCTTGCCACACCCCGACTGACCGATGAGGCTGACGAACTCACCCGGCTCTATGGTCAGGGAAATGCCGGAAAGCGCAAGAATCTCGGCCTGAGGAGTGAAATATCGCAGCGACACGTTGTCGATCTCGATGCGCTGGCTAGCGCTGCCCGCCGATCCACCGACGGGGCGCTCCATGACAGTATCGGCCATCATTTCATCGCCTCACGCGCAAACTGGGTATCGACCAGCTTTTCGTAAGGCACTCGGTTCTGTTCCTTCAAAAGGCCGGTAGCGATCAACATGTCCTGCAGCTTGTCCATGGCGGCTTGCTCGATGACAGGGTTGTCTTTCCACAGACGATAGGGGCGGTAGCGTTCCACAGCGGCCACCAGTTCTTCCTTGCTCAAGCCCGTGAAGAAAGGTTGCATGTCAGCGGCCAATTCCGCCGGAGGTGCGTTACGCACGTACTGCTGAGCGCGATAAATCGCCTTGGCCCACTTCAGGGCCACATCGGGATTCTCCTTCAAGAATTTTTCGGTGGCCGTGAACGACGTGAAATCCACTTGGCCGACCTCCTGCCCGATCGATGCCACGACCTTCCCATGACCGCCCCGCTCGAGGTTGCTGGCTTCGGGCTCGAGGAAAATGCCGTAGTCGGCCTGGCCGGCCATCCATGCCCCTGCGCGGGCGGCAGGACCGATATTGCTGACCAGGCGCACGTCCTTCGCGGGATCAAGGCCATGTTTTTCCATGGCCGTCATGAGGAAAACGTCGGGATTCGAGCCGGGGCGGAAGGACATCACGCGCTTGCCCTTGAGCATGTCCCAGCTGAACGAAGCCTGAGGTTCACGTGTCAGAAGCAGAAAGCCGTCCGTTGCAGTCAGCCCGGCGAACACACGGGTTTTGACGGGGGATTCACTGTTTGCCACATACACAGAGGCCTCTGGACCGATCAACACGATATCCGCACTTCCGGACAGCAATGCTGCCATACCCTTATCGGTTCCCTGCGACGTCTTCAATGACACGTCGAGCCCTTCATCCATGAAATAGCCTTTCGTCAACGCGACGTACATGGGCATGTACAGCACGGACCGGACGACTTCCTCATAGCGGACTTTCTTGGCCTCCGCAGCGGCGGCCGGCGCGCTGACTGCCATCACGACGGCGGTCATTGCAGCCAGACCCATACGAGCCAGCAAGCTGCGCTTGCGGGCACAGCCGATAGAAGATTGAGAAGAAGGGGGAAGCGGGGAAACAGCGGTGACAACGGAGTGGCGTAATGCGAACATACGTGGAGCTCCTGAAAGAAGATGATGCTTTTTTGTTGGTATACAATATTCAAACTTCTTTATGCCTGAACAATAAACTGTCTTCTCGTTGCCCAGTAGCAGGGGAAACCCTAGACCTGCAGAAA
>Ga0065721_10050408_pt1 | contig 20514 bp, 22 predicted proteins | sample Mesricmetagenome_FD_59108 | JGI IMG/M metagenome (GOLD analysis project Ga0065721, IMG submission 59108) | Mesophilic microbial community from rice straw/compost enrichment Sample: eDNA_1 v2 (version 2) | ecosystem: Engineered > Solid waste > Grass > Composting > Bioreactor | place: USA: Davis... | reverse complement strand
GCGGCCATGTCGTTGGCGCTGGCCGAGCCGGAACGGTAGGCCATCCGCACCTGGGCGGCCTGGAGCTGGTCCGGCGGCAGCAGGGGCAGGATGTCGCGCGCGGCGGGCCCTTGCGGACCATAGAGCAGGATGTCGGCGCGGCGGACATGGTCTTCCGGGGTGAGGAGGACGCCGAAGCGGGCGAGCATGGCCTGCTGCTGCGGCTGTTCGAACAGACGGTCGCGCCAGAAACGGCGGATGAGATCGGCGGCCTCCTTCTGGCGGCCGGTGGCCTGGTAGGCGCTGGCGAGCGCCATGGCCCCTTCGGCGGTCTCGGGTTCGGCGCCGGCGAACCAGGCGACGATCTGCTGAGGCGAATAGCCCGAGGTCTCGATCAGCTTTTCGGCGGCGAGCTGGCGGCGGGCCGAGCGGGGCCAGGCGGCAAGGTCGCGGCGCGCCTGGTCGAGCTCGTAGAAGGAAAGCGAGTCAGGCGCCGAATCGACCAGCACCCAGGTGGCGAGCTTCTTGGCGACGGGATCGGTGAGCGCGGCGATGGCCGCGCGGGCGGTGGTCACGTCCCGGCGCTTGGCGGCGGCCACCGCCGACCGCAGCGTGGCGGAGTCGGTCATCGAAAGGCGCGGCTGGCCGCCGTCGTGGGGCGGCTGGGTCAGCTCGATGGGGCGCGGTCCCTCGCCGAAGGGGGAATAGGCGCCGGGCTGAGGCGCGCCTTGAGTCGGCGCCTGCTGGGCGTTGGCGACGGTGGCCAGCAGGAGGATGGAAGCCGTGCTCAGAAACGCTTTACGGGCCTTGGGCGCCAAGGTCGAAGACTCCAGTCGAGGAAACGGGGAACTACATGTTGCGGCGCAGGGGCGCGCCGCCATATTGTCCGGCCAAATCTTGAGGCCGCAATAACTGGCCTTCTCTTCACGGCATTTTGCAGACCATGTCAGAAGTTTTGTTCAAGGGCGTCATGCCTGCCCTCGTGACTCCGTTCCGCGACGGTGCGGTGGACGAGAAGGCGTTCGTCGCCCTGGTGGAGCGTCAGATCGCCGGCGGCGTCCATGGCCTCGTGCCGGTGGGCACGACGGGCGAGACCGCCACCCTGTCGCACGAAGAGCACCGGCGGGTCGTCGAACTGGCCGTGAAGACCGCCGCCGGCCGCGTGCCGGTGATCGCCGGGGCGGGCTCCAACTCCACGGACGAGGCGATCGAACTGGTGGCGCACGCCAAGGCGATCGGCGCCGATGCGGCCCTGGTGGTGACGCCGTACTACAATCGTCCGAGCCAGGAAGGTCTCTATGCGCACTATGCGGCGATCAACGACGCCGTTCAGTTGCCGATCCTGGTCTACAACGTTCCCGGACGGACGTCGGTGGACATCTCCAACGAGACCCTTGGACGCCTGTCCAAGCTGCCGAACATCATCGGGATCAAGGACGCCACCGGCGACATGACCCGGGCCACCATGCAGCGGCTGCTGTGCGGGGAGGACTGGGTGATGCTGTCCGGCGATGATCCGACGGCGCTGGGCTATATCGCCCACGGTGGGCACGGCTGCATCTCGGTGACGTCCAACGTGGCGCCGGACCTCTGCGCCACCTTCTACAACGCGGCGCTCGCGAACGACGCGGCGACGGCGCTCTATTGGCAGGACCGGCTCTATCGCCTGCACAAGGCGCTGTTCTCCGACGCCTCGCCCGCGCCGACCAAGTTCGCCCTGGCGCATCTGGGCCTGTGCCTGGAAGATGCGCGCTTGCCGATCACGCCGGCTTCGGAAGCGAGCCGGGCCGAGGTGCTGGCGGCGATGAGGGAAGCCGGCGTCATCTGATGGCGGGCAAGACGATCGCAGAGAACCGGCGCGCCCGGTATGACTACTTCCTCGAGGATCCCGTCGAGGCGGGTATCGTCCTGACCGGGTCGGAGGTGAAGTCGCTGCGCACCGGGCGGGCCAATATCGCGGAATCCTATGTCGCCGTCGAAGGTGACGAGGTGGTGTTGATCAACGCCGACATCCCGCCCTTCGCCCAGGCCAACCGTTTCAACCACGAGCCCCGGCGGCACCGGAAGCTGCTCCTGCACCGCAAGCAGCTCAACCGCCTGATCGGCGCGGTGCAGCGCGAGGGACGCACGATCATCCCCACCAAGCTCTATTGGAACGATAAGGGGCTGGCGAAGCTGGAGATCGCGCTCGCCAAGGGCAAGAAGCTGCACGACAAGCGCGAGGCCACGGCCGAGCGCGACTGGCAGCGGGACAAGGCCCGGCTGCTGCGCGACCGCGGCTGATGGACGTCGAAGCGATCGAGCGGGCGACGGTGAGCGCCGTCGCGCCGGCCGAGACGGTGGAGATCGGCGGCTGGCTGCTAGCCCTGGATGGCGGCGCGATAAGGCGAGCCGGGAGCGCGGTTCCCTTGCGGCACGACCTGAGGGCCGACGAGGCGACCTTGGACGCCATCGAAGCCGCCTATGCCGAGCGCGGCCTGAGGCCGGCCTTCCGGATCGCCGATGTGGAGGGGCTGGAGGCGGTGCGCGACGCGCTGCTCGCGCGTGGCTACAGATTCGAACAGCCGACCCTGGTGAAGGTGGGCGCGCCTGCGGGGATGATCGCGGCGGCGCGCGGTGAGGCCGCGCCCGTAGCCGCGGCGCCGGATGCGGGCTGGGCCTCGGTGTTCACCGGGGAGGGGTTCGATGCGGCCGACGGCGCCAGCCGCGTGGCGGCCCTGACCCGTTCGCCGGACGCGGTCTATGGCGGGATCGCCGAGGCGGGGCGGACCCTGGCGGTCGGCGTCGCCGCCTTCGGCCACGGCTGGGCGAGCGTACACGGCATGCGGACCGACCAGGCGCGCCGAGGCGAGGGACTGGCCGGCCGGGTGCTGGCCGGCCTGGCGCTGGCTGCGCAGGCGCGGGGGATCGACCGGGTGTTCCTGCAGGTGGAGGAAGGCAACGAGGGCGCCCGCAGTCTTTACCGCCGCGCCGGGTTCGCCAGGGCCTGGCGGTACTTCTACTGGAGCCGCGACTGACGTCCTCTTCCATTCGTCACCGCCGGGCCTGTCCCGGCGGTCCATGGACGCAGGCGCCGCCGTTAAAATCACCAATGCGGAGTTCATGGGCGGCCGGCGCCGGGCCGGCCATGACGATTTGGAGGTGTAAGCGCTGCCTCCAAATCGAGCGGGAGAGCGCGCGGTGGTTGGCGGCGGCTCGGAATCTCAGTTGGGGTCATAGGCTCGAGGGCTGACGTCAGCCCTCCACCAGCTCCCGCGCGCGCCGAAACACGGCTTCGAACATCTCGGCGGTGAGGCGGCCGGTGTTCGTGTTGAGCCGCGAGCAGTGATAGCTGTTGAGGATGACGTAAGGGCCGGCCTGGAACTCCGTGCCGTGGCCGGGGAGGCCGGCGGAGGCCTTGAGGCCCAGGGCCTTCAACACGTTCCTGCGCGAGACATCGCCCAAGGTGACGATGACCTTCAGGTTCGTCAGTTCCCGCAGCACCTGGGTCAGGAACTGGCGGCAGGTGTTCTCCTCGCTGGTCTCAGGCTTATTGCCGGGCGGAGCGCAGCGAACCGCGTTGGTGATCATGCAGTCGGAGAGCTCGAGCCCGTCGTCCACCCGCGCGTCAAAGCGGCCGTTGGCGAAACCAGTCTTGGTCAGGGTGTCGTAGAGCATCCAGCCGGCGTGATCGCCAGTGAAGGGCCGGCCGGTCCGGTTCGCGCCGGTGCGGCCAGGCGCGAGGCCGACCACGAGCAGGCGCGCGGCAGGATCGCCGAAGGACGGCGCCGGCCCGTTCCACCAGGTCGGGTTCTGGTCACGGTTGGCTTGCCGATAGGCCACCAGCCGCGGGCAGAGCGGGCAGTCGCGGGGCGGCTCGGCGCCCCAAAGCTCAACCGACATCAGGCGTCGGCGTCGAGGTCATGGCCGTGCTCGTCCCGGGCGGCGCGGCTTTCCTGGATGAACCGCGGCAGGCGCGAAGGCCGCCCGATGATGTCGGCGAGATCGGCCAGGTCGACGAAGTTGTCGGCCTGGCGGCGCAGGTCGTCCGACGCCATAGGGGGCTGCGACTTGACGGTGGAGACGACGGTCACCCGGGCGCCACGCCGCTGCACGGCCTCGACCAGGACGCGGAAGTCGCCGTCGCCGGAGAACAGCACGAGATGGTCGGCGTGGCTGGCCATCTCCATCATGTCCACCGCAATCTCCACATCCATGTCCCCGCGCCAGCGCTTGCGGCCCTGCGCATCGGTGTATTCACGTGCGGGCTTGGTCACCAGGCGGAAGCCGTTGTAGTCGAGCCAGTCAACCAACGGGCGGATCGGCGAATATTCCTGATCCTCGACGAGGGCGGTGTAGTAATAGGCGCGCACCAGCACGCCGCGCTTGCGGAATTCATCCAGCAGCTTGCGATAGTCGATGTCGAAGCCCAGCCCCTTGGCGGCGGAGTACAGGTTCGCTCCATCTATGAAGAGCGCCAACCTGTCCGTGGGGTAAAAGGTCATGGTTGCGAATATTCCTGCGAAAATGTCTCTGGGCTTAAATCCGGACGCTACGGCTGTTGTCGCCTTGGGCAGCAATATGGCTGGCGACTATGGTTCGTCCGAAACCCTTCTCGAGGCTGCGCTTGCTCGTTTCGCGGAGGCGGGATTGCCCATCCTGCGTCGGTCCGCTTGGTGGCGCTCCGCCGCTTGGCCGGACCCGAATAGTGATGAGTATCGTAATGGCGTCGTGCTTGTCGAGGCTCGCAAGCCGCCGGAAGCCGTAATCCAAACATTGTTCACGCTGGAGCAGGAATTCGGCCGGGTGAGGGGTGAAAGAAACGCCGCCCGCACCCTGGATCTCGACCTGATCGCGCATGGGCGAATCGTCTCCGACGATCCGCGACTCACCCTGCCGCACCCCCGCGCGCACGAGCGTCTCTTCGTGATGGGGCCGCTGGCCGAGATCGCGCCCGACTGGCGCCATCCGGTGCTGGGCAAGACCGCGGCCGAGCTAGCGCAAGGCGCGAGCGTAGGGCGGGATGCGCGCCCGGTCTGAGGCTCCCTGCGCGGGTGAGCCGCGTTGACGTCGGAAGCCGGCGGGTATAGGGGCCGGCGCCTTCGGAAACGCGGGAGCCCGGATCCTTGGGTTATCGCCTGATCATCTTCGATTTCGACGGCACCTTGGCCGACAGCGCGGCCTGGTTCGCGAGCATCTTCAACGGCCTGGCTCGACGGCACGGCTTTCGTGAGATCAACGCCGAAGAGCTGGCGCGGCTGCGCAGCCAGCCGAACCGCGAGATCATGCGACAACTGGGCGTGAGCCCCTGGAAGCTGCCGTTCATCGCCGCGGACGTGCGCAGGCTGGCGGCCGAGGCCGCGCCCTCGATCGGCCTGTTCCCGGGCGTCGCCGACATGCTGCGACGCCTGGCCGAGCGGGGCGTCAAGCTGGCGATCGTGAGCTCCAACTCGGAGGCGACGGTGCGCAATGTGCTCGGGCCTGAGCTGGAGGGCCTGGTGACGCACTATGGCTGCGGCGCCTCGATCTTCGGCAAGGCCGCGAAGTTCCGCGAGGTGATCCGCAAGGCGGGCGTGGCCGAGGCCGACGTGCTGAGCGTGGGCGACGAGGTGCGCGACATCGAGGCGGCGCGGAAGGTGCGGCTGGCGACGGGGGCGGTCACCTGGGGCTATGCGACGGCCGAGATCCTGCGGGCCCAGCGACCCAGCGCGCTGTTCGAAACCACAGACGACGTGCTGCGGGAAGCCGGCCTCTGCGGCATCTGACCGTCCGATCGCCCGGTTTGCGGCGTTGCACAAAGCCGCCGAAGTCTCTATTTTGTAAGGTTCTACCGCTCTTCTGAGGATTACATGGCCCGCGTCACCGTTGAAGACTGCGTCGAGAAGGTTCCCAATCGTTTCAGCCTGGTGCTGCTGGCGGCTCACCGCGCCCGCGCCATTTCGGCCGGCTCGCAGTTGATGGTGGACCGGGACAACGACAAGAACCCGGTGGTCGCGCTGCGCGAAATCGCTGACGACGTGGTGGACGCCGACGATCTGCGCGAGAACCTGATCGGCACCCTGCAGCGCGTCGATGAGCGTTCGGAAGCCGAGGAAGAGGCCGAAACCCTGGCCCTGCTCGCCGATCCGACCCACATGCAGATGAGCGAGCTGGAACTGGTCCGCGCCCTGCAAAGCGACCGTGACGGCGGCCAGGAGGAGCGGTACTGAGCCCGGAAGGCGCAGACCCTCTCATCGTCACGGCGGCCGAACCGCCCGCCGACAGAACCGACGCGCCGGTCGCCAAGCCGCGACCGAAGATGCTGCGCCAGTACGAGCTGATCGAGAAGGTCCGCTCGTACGATCCGACCGCCGACGAGGCGGTGCTGAACCGCGCCTATGTCTACGCCATGCGGATGCATGGGTCGCAGAAGCGCGCCTCCGGCGACCCCTATTTCGCGCATCCTATCGAGGTGGCGGGCATCCTGACCGACTATCGGCTGGACACCGCCACCATCGTCACGGCCCTGCTGCACGACGTGATCGAGGACACCTCGGCCACGCCCGAGGATATTCGGGCCCTGTTCGGTGAAGAGATCACCGGCCTGGTCGAAGGGGTCACCAAGCTCACCAAGCTGGAGCTCACGAGCGAACACACCAAGCAGGCCGAGAACCTGCGCAAGTTCATCCTGGCGATCTCCAAGGACGTTCGGGTGCTGCTGGTCAAGCTGGCCGACCGGCTGCACAACATGCGCACGCTCCAGTACATCAAGAGCCCGGCCAAACGGGAACGGATCGCGCGCGAGACCATCGACATCTACGCGCCGCTGGCCCGCTCCATCGGCTGTCACCGCATCTGTTCGGAGTTGGAGGAGCTTGCTTTCGAGCACCTGAACCCGGTGGCGCGGGACGCGATCGGCCGACGGCTGGAGGCCTTGCGCAACGAGCAGGGGCGGGCGGTCGCGATCGTGTCGGGCGAGATCGCGGCCAAGCTCGAGGCGGCGGGCATCTCGGCTCGGGTGTTCGGACGGGAGAAGCATCCCTATTCGATTTGGCGTAAGTTGCAGCGCAAATCGATTGGTTTTTCTCAGCTTTCCGACATCTACGCCTTCCGGGTGATCGTCGATACCGAGGCCGACTGCTATGCGGCGTTGGGGGTGATCCATCGGGCTTGGCCGAGCGTGCCCGAGCGGTTCAAGGACTTCATCTCGACGCCCAAGCGCAACAACTACCGCTCGCTGCACACGACGGTGGTCGGGCCGAAGGGGATGCGGATCGAGATGCAGATCCGCACCGAGACCATGGACCGCGTCGCGGAGGACGGCGTCGCCGCGCACTGGCGTTACAAGAATTCCTCCTATGGCTTCGACGCCGAAGCCCAGGCCGCCGGGGGCGGGCGCGATCCGCTGGTCAATCTGCGCCATCTGGTGCAGGTGCTGGAGCACGGGGGCGACGCCGAGGAACTGGTCGAGCACGCCAAACTCGAGATGTACCTGGACCAGGTCTTCGTCTTCACCCCCAAGGGCAAGCTGGTGAGCCTGCCGCGGGGCGCGATGCCGCTGGATTTCGCCTATGCGGTCCACACCGACGTCGGCGACACCTGCATCGGCGTGAAGATCAACGGTGAACTCAAGCCTTTACGGACGGCTCTTCAGAACGGGGACGTTGTGGAGGTGATCCGCGGCGCCAAGCCCGTGGTGCCGCCGGACTGGCGCTCCCTGACCATCACCGGGCGGGCGCGCTCGGCGATCCGCCGGCATATCCGGCAGACGGAGAAGGAAGAGTTCGTGCGGCTGGGGACCGCCACCATCGACCAGACGTTCGAGCGGGCCGGCAAATCGCGCAAGGACGTGTTGCTGAAGCCCTCCCTGGAGCGGTTCGCCGTGGCGAGCGAGGAGGAGCTGTTCGAACTGGTCGGACGCGGCAGGATCTCGCCGACCCAGGTGCTGGACGTGATCTTCCCCGGCCTCAACGCGGCCGAGCGCGAAGCGGCGGCGGCGACGCGGCGGATCGAAGGGGGCAAGGGGGCGCGGCTCTATGTGCGCGGCGGCGGGCTGACGCCGGGCGTCTCCCTGCATTTCGGCAAGTGCTGCACGCCGGTGCCGGGCGACCGCATCGTCGGCATCCTTGAGCCGGACGGCACCGGGTTGACCATCCACACCATCGACTGCGCGAGGCTGGCCGAGTTCGAGGACCGCGAGGAGCTCTGGCGGGACCTGCAATGGACCCCCGAGGCCGAGCGCAACACGGTGACGCTTTCGAAGCTGACGGCCACGATCCGCAACGCGCCAGGGGTGCTCGGCCAGGCCTGCACCGCGATCGGCGAGGCGGGCGGCAATATCGTCAACCTGCGCATGCACCGGCGGCAGTCAGACTTCTTCGACGTGGACTTCGACGTCGAGGTCAAGGACGCGCGGCACCTGACCCACATCGCCGCCGCGCTGCGGGCCTATCCAAGCATCGAGACCGTGGACCGGCCGCGCGGATAGGGGCCGCGCAAACCGCCTTGCGGCCCCCTCCGTCTCGCCTTCGTCTCGGCATCTATGGATGGCCGGGACCTGCCGGCCCGGCCATGACGAAGTGATAGAGAAAATCCATATGCGATAACCCTCCCCCTTCATGGGGGAGGATCTTGGCGCCAAATGCGAGGCCCCTAGTGGATCGTCTGGGAGTGTTCGCCGCCGGGGCGGACGATGCCGCCGAGGGCTTGGCCGGTGCGGGCGTTCTGGCCGGTGGAGGCGAGATCGGCCAGGGAGACGATGCCGACCAGGCGCTTTTGCCGGTTCAGGACCGGGAGACGGCGGACCTGCAGCTCGCTCATGTTCTGCAGGATGTCCTCGCTGTCGTCGTCCTCGTAGCAGTATCGGACTTCACGGCTCATGACGTCGCCGACAAGCGCGTCAGGTCCCTTGCCGCAGGCGACGCCGCGGATAGCGATGTCGCGATCGGTGATCATGCCGACGAGGCGGTCGCCCTCGCTGACCGGAAGAATGCCGGCGTCGAGCTCGGCCATCATCCGGGCCGCGTCCTGCAGGGTTTCGCCGGGATTGGCCATCTTCACGTCGCGGGTCATGCAGTCGCTAACCTTCATGGCGCGGCTCCTCTGGCATCTGGGTTTGCGTGGCGGATCAGGCCCGCCGGAGGACGGGCCTGACCGCGAAACCGGCGCGGGGCGGACCTTGTTCCCCGCGCTCGGGAGGACTTCAGCGGCGCAGGCCGCCGCGATGCAGATCGGCCTCGGCGTCGATCTCGCCGACCCGCACGGAGCGGAACAGCGGAGCCAGCTGCCAAAGGGCCGAGAGGCCGACCAGTCCGTAGACGATCCGGGCTCCGGCGGTGTCGGCGCCGCCGAAGAGAGCCGCGACGACGTCAGCGCCATAGCCGCCGAAGGCGACGAGGCCCCAATTCAGACCGCCGATGATGACCAGCGCCAAGGTAATGAGATTCAACCACTTCATCGTCTCTTCTCCAGAGAGGAGTGTGCGCCAGACCAACCTTCGGCGTGGCAGGGCTGTTCCCTGCGCGCGGAGATGTGAGAGTACGAGGCGTCGGCCGCGACACGGCACTTGGAGTTGACCTTGGATAGGCGCCCCGGCTTGGAAGAGGTTCGGTCCCGCAGGCGAGGAGACGCCAAGGAAGTCCTCGGGGCCTTCCTGAAGCTGGGCGTGACCTCCTTTGGAGGTCCGATCGCGCATCTTGGCTACTTCCGTCACGAGTTCGTCCAGCGGCGTCGGTGGATGGACGAGGCGCAGTACGCCGAGCTGGTGGCGCTCTGCCAGTTCCTGCCGGGGCCGGCGTCCAGCCAGGTCGGCTTCGCCCTGGGTCTGCATCGGGCGGGGCTCTTAGGAGGGCTGGCGGCCTGGGCCGGGTTCACCTTGCCCTCGGCGATGCTGATGTTCGCCTTCGCCTATGCGGCGGCCGGCCTCGGCGGCCCATTGGGCCAGGCCCTGATCCATGCCCTGAAGCTGGTGGCGGTGGTCATCGTCGCCCATGCGGTGCTTGGAATGGCGCGGACGCTCGCGCCGGACGCGCGTCGAGCCGCCATCGCCGTGGCGGCGGTGGCCATGATCTCCGTGCTGGGCGGGGCTCTGGCGCAGATCGGCGCCATCGCCGCCGGCGCGGCCCTGGGCCTGGCCCTCTGCCGTGACGGCGCCGCCGCGGAGGGCGCGGCGCTCGGGTTCGGCGTCGGACGCAAGCTGGGCGCGGCATGCCTGGCCGCATTCGCGCTCATCCTCGTCGGCGCGCCGTTGCTGTCGCAAGCCACGGGCGCGCAAGGGCTGGCGCTCTTCGACGCCTTCTATCGGGCGGGCGCGCTGGTCTTCGGCGGGGGGCACGTGGTGCTGCCGCTTCTGCAGGCCGAGACCGTCGATCCCGGCTGGATCTCTCGCGACGGGTTTCTGGCCGGCTATGGCGCGGCCCAGGCCGTGCCCGGCCCGTTGTTCACCTTTTCGGCCTATCTGGGAGCGGCGGTCGGACCCGCGCCCAATGGCTTGGCGGGAGCCCTGATCGCGCTGCTCGCCATCTTCCTCCCGGGACTGCTGATCCTGGTCGGAGCCCTACCTTTCTGGGACCAGATTCGCCGGGCGCCCGCGGCCCAGGCGGCCTTGCGGGGCGTCAACGCGGCCGTGGTCGGGGTGCTGGCCGCAGCGCTCTACGATCCGGTCTGGACAAGCGCGGTGGCGAGGCCCGAGGACTTCGCGCTCGTCGCGGCGGGCTTTACGGCTCTGACGGTCTGGAAGGCGCCGCCCTGGGCGGTGGTGGTCGGCGTCGTAACCCTTCGGCTCGCCATCGGGATCCTGTGATAGCGCGAGGCCCAAACGCAGCGAAGCCCGGGGATCAAGGATCCACCGGGCTTCCTGTCCGACTATCGTTTTCCATTTCTGGATGATTTGTCGGGCTATTGGTTTTCGATTTTCATCTCCAACCGAATGGGAAACGGGCGATGCGCCTCGCCGGTTCCTGCCGGCTGCAAATATTTCCGAGGGCGGAGCAAAAAAAGACGAAGCCCAGGAAGGGGGGATCCTGGGCTTCGCTGTCCGATCTGTCTTTTTGCGTTTCGGGATCGGGCTTTGTCCACGTTCGCTTGGACGTCTCATGAACTCCGCGGCGGGCGCGCGGTTCCGTGCGAGCGCGAAATTTTACGACCATGGCGGGTAAGCGGCGCCTGACAGCGGCGAGATTCTGGCTTCACATAGGCTCATGCAAAAACCCATCGCTCTGAGCCTCGCCGCGCTGCTGCTCGCCTCCACCGCATCGGCCGCTTCGCCGCCCGCCTATGACATCCTGATCCGGAACGCGCAGATCTATGACGGTTCAGGCGGCGCGCCCTTCAAGGGGGAGCTGGCGATCAAGGAGGAGCGGATCGCCTATGTGGGACCCAAGGCGCCGGAGAGCGCCGCGCGCACGATCGACGCCGGCGGCAAGGCGGTTTCGCCGGGTTTCATCAACATGCTCTCCTGGGCCACCGACAGCCTGATCGCCGATCCGCGCGGCCTTTCCGACCTGAAGCAGGGGGTGACGCTGGAGGTGATGGGCGAGGGGACGTCCATGGGGCCGCTGACGCCGCAGATGAAGCAGCTGGAAACCCAGCGCATGGGCGACATCAAGTACGAGATCGCCTGGACCACGCTCGACGAATATCTGAGCTGGCTGGCCAAGCGGGGCGTGGCGGTGAACGTCGCCTCCTTCATCGGAGCGGCCACGGTGCGCGAGAACGTCCTAGGTGAAGGCGACGTCGATCCCGATCCGCAGCAACTGGCGCAGATGCGCAAGCTGGTGGCGGACGCGATGGAGGACGGCGCGCTGGGGGTCGGCTCATCGCTGATCTATGCGCCCGGCAACTATGCGGAGACACCCGAGCTCATCGCCCTGGCGACCGAGGCGGGCCGATGCGGGGGCATGTATATCAGCCACATGCGCTCCGAAGCCGATCGCCTGTTGGAGGCGATCGACGAGCTGATCGAGATCTCGAAGGCCTCCGGGGCGCCGGCGGAGATCTATCACCTAAAGCAGGCCGGCAAGGCCAATTGGGACAAGCTCGATCCCGCCATCGCCAGGATCGAGGCGGCGCGGGCGGCCGGCCATCGGATCACGGCGGACATGTACACCTATACGGCCGGCTCCACGGGTCTCGACGCGGCCATGCCGCCCTGGGTGCAGGCGGGCGGCGTCGAGACCTGGATCTCGCGCATGAAGGAGCCGGCGACCCGCGCGAAGGTGATCGCCGAAATGCGTCAGGAAAAGCCGGCCTTCGAGAACCTCTATCGCCACGCCGGTGCGGAAGGGACGCTGCTGGTCGGCTTCAAGAACCCCGCCCTGAAGCACCTGACCGGCAAGACCCTGGCCGAGGTCGCCAAGGCGCGGGGCGTCTCGCCGGAGGACGCCGCGATTGACCTGGTGATCGAGGACGGCAGCCGGGTTCAGGTCGTCTATTTCCTGATGTCGGAAGAGAACGTCGCCAAGCAGACGGCTCTGCCCTGGATGAGCTTCGGATCGGACGCGTCGGCCCAGGCGCCCGAGGGCGTGTTCCTGAAGTCGAGCACCCATCCGCGGGCCTATGGCAACTTCGCCCGGCTGCTGGGCAAGTATGTCCGCGAGGAGAAGACGACGAGCCTCGCCGACGCGGTGCGTCGGCTTTCCGCCTATCCCGCCCAGAACCTGGGACTGAAGGACCGCGGAATGCTGAAGGTCGGCTACTATGCCGACGTGGTGGTGTTCGATCCGCAGACCATCGGCGATGTCGGGACCTACGAGGAGCCCAAGCAGTTCGCCACCGGGGTGCGGGACGTGATCGTCAACGGCAAGCTCGTCCTCGAGGACGGCGAGCCCACCGGCCAGCTTTCGGGACAGGTGGTGCGCGGGCGCGGCTGGAAGGGCTGGGCCGACGGAGGTTGCCGGGTGAGCGCGAAGGACTGGAGCTGGACGTGGTGACGCCGGACGAACGCCGGCGGCTGGGCGAGCGGCTGCACGCCTTCGTCTCGGTGTTCGACCCGCCGCTCGGCGAGGGCGCCGGTCCGGCGCTGGCGGTGAAGGACCTGATCGACGTGGCCGACACCCCGACGGGTGGCGGCGGCCTGGTTCCGCTCGCGGCCGCGCCGAAGGCGCACGCGACGGTGGTCCAGCGACTGCTGGACGCCGGCTATCAGGTGGTGGGCAAGACGCACACGGTGGAGCTCGCCTTCGGCGGCTGGGGGACCAATCGCGCGGTCGGCGCGCCTTGGAACCCCTGGGACACCAAGCTCCACAGGGCGCCGGGCGGATCATCCAGCGGCTCGGCCGTGGCGGTGGCTGCGGGGCTCTGCGACGTCGCGCTGGGGACGGACACCGGCGGCTCGGTCCGCATACCGGCGGCGGCGAGCGGCGTGGTGGGGCTGAAGCCCGGCCGTGGCCTGGTTTCGACGCGAGGGGTGCACGACCTAGCGCCCAGTCTCGACACGGTGGGGATGCTGGCGCGCTCGGTCGAGGCGGCGGCACGGGCCTTGGCGGCGATGTCGGGGCCGGACGAAGGCTTTGCGACCCGCGGGCCGCTGGACGCGGACCGCGCGCTATCGACGTCCGTGGAGGGCTGGCGGGTGGCCGTCCTGCCGCTTTCGGCGATCGAGGGCGTGCACCCCGACGTGGCCCGGCTCTATACGGCCGCGCTGGAGAAGCTGCAGGCCCTGGGGGTCCGGCTGGAGGAGGCCCTGCTGCCGCGGCCGTTCTCCGACTATTTCCTGCCCAATGGCTGGCTGATGGCGGCCGAGGGGTGGCGCGTGCGCGGCGCGCATGTCGAGGCCAATGGCGGACGGATGGATCCCTGGGTCCGCAAGCGGTTCGAGGCCGGGCGTGAGATCACGGACGACGAACTGGCGCAGGCGCTCACCCAGCGTGCGGCGGACCAGGCGCAGTTCCAGAACTGGATGGCGCCCTACCAGGCGCTGGTCAGCCCGACCGCCCCGATCCCGGCGCCGCCGATCGACGAGGTCGACGAGACCGCCTCGCCGTTCTCGGCCCTGACCCGAGCGGGAAACTATCTCGACCTGCCGGCGGCCAGCGTGCCGATGGGGTTGACGGCGGCCGGGCTGCCCGCCGGCCTGCAGATCATGGCGCGCGCAGCGGACGAGACGGCGACGATCGCCCTAGCCGCGGCCTTCGAGCGGGTGTCCGGCTGGAACGGGCGAGGTCCGGACCTGAGTGGGTTTGGGTGAGTAAAACTCTGATCGCCATCCTCGGCCGCGTTAGCGCGCCCGGGCCCATATGCGGCGACGTTTCGAGCAAACCTGCTGACCCGGAATCTATGGGTAGCCGGCGCGTGGGCCGGCCATGACGAACTGAGAGGGGCGGGGGCGCGGGCGGTGCGTAGGCGCGAGGGTGCGTGGCGGCATGACCTCTCCTTGATCTGTGATTGTGGATGACGGCATGGCGGGGTAATCGGCAGGTCAAGGAGACCCGCATGAACACTGAAGACGTCCTGGAAGAATTCCGCGCCTCGGGCGCGCTGCGCGAAGGCCATTTCATCTTGTCGAGCGGCCTGCATTCCGGGACCTTCCTGCAGAAGAACCTGGTCTTCCAATACCCGGACCGCACCGAGCGGCTGTGCAAGGCGCTGGCGGCCAAGATCAAGGAAACGGTGGGCGAGGTCGACCTCTGCATCTCCCCGGCCGTGGGCGGGATCATCCCGGGTTACGAGACCGCGCGGGCGCTGGGCGTGCCTTCGATGTACGTCGAGCGGGAAGGCGGCGAGTTCAAGCTGCGCCGCGCGTTCAGCATTCCGCCGGGGGCGCGTATCGCCATGGTGGAGGACATCGTCTCCACCGGCCTTTCGTCGCGCGAATGCGTGGAGGCGATCAAGAAGGCCGGCGGAAACGTCGTGGTGGCGGCCTGCATCGTCGACCGCTCAGGCGGGCGGGCCGATCCGGGCGCGCCGTTCGTGGCGCTGGCGCGGCTGGACGTGCCGGCCTATCCGGCCGACCAGCTGCCGCCGGAACTGGCGGCGATCCCGGTCGAGGATCCGGGGAGCCGGCGGTTGCAAAAATAGTTCTGGTGGTGATTTGGCCTGGGTCCCCGTCTTCACGGGGATGAGCGGGGTGTTTCAATGAACAAGCTGCGGCTGGGCGTGAACATCGATCACGTGGCGACCATCCGGAACGCTCGGGGCGGGACCTATCCCGATCCGGTGCGGGCCGCCGAACTGGCCATGGCCGCGGGCGCCGACGGGATCACCGCCCACCTGCGCGAGGATCGCCGCCACATCTCCGACGCCGACATCGAGGCCTTGGCCGCCATCACCCGTAAACGCGGGCGGCCGCTGAACTTCGAGATGGCGGTGACCGAGGAGATGGAGGCGATCGCGCTGTCGCACCTGCCGCACGCCGCCTGCCTGGTGCCCGAGCGCCGGGAGGAACGCACCACCGAGGGCGGGCTGGACGTGGTCGGGGGCCACAACCACATCGCCCCGGTAGTGGCCAAGCTGGTCGCCGCCGGGGTGAGGGTTTCCTGCTTCATCGACGCCGACCCGGCCCAGGCCGCCGCGGCCAAGGCCATGGGAGCGCAGGTGGTCGAACTGCACACCGGCGCCTATTGCGATGCGGTCCGCGAGCGCTCCCCCGGGGCCGCCAAGCTGCTGGAAGGCCTGCGCGCGACCGCCGCCGAGGCGGGGCGGCTCGGGCTGGAGGTGCATGCCGGGCATGGCATCGACTACGAGACCGTCAAGCCGATCGCCGCGATCCCCGAGGTGGTGGAGCTCAATATCGGGCACTTCCTGATCGGCGAGGCGATCTTCGTGGGCCTGGGCGCTGCGATACAGCGGATGCGCACGTTGATGGACGAGGCCGCCAACTCCCCTCGGGAGCTGGCTCGATGACCTTCAAGAGAAAAACGGGTTCTTCCAGGATGCCTCGCGCGGGGAGGGCGGCTTGATCATCGGGATCGGGTCGGACCTTTCCGACATCCGGCGCGTGGCCGAAACCCTCGAGCGGTTCGGCGAGCGCTTCACAAACCGGATCTTCACCGAGATCGAGCGGACGCGGTCTGAGCGCAAACCCGACCGGGCGTCGAGTTACGCCAAGCGTTTCGCCGCCAAGGAGGCATGCGCCAAGGCGCTGGGCACGGGCATGCGCGCCGGCGTCTTCTGGCGCGACATGGGGGTGGTGAACATGCGCTCGGGTCAACCGACCATGGCGCTGACCGGGGGCGCGGCCAAGCGCTTGGAGGCCATGACGCCGCCCGGCCACAGGGCGGTGATCCACCTGTCGCTGACGGACGATCACCCCTACGCGCAGGCCTTCGTCATCATCGAGGCGGTGGCGGAGTAGGGAAGATCCCTCACCCGACCTCTCCCCAAGGGGAGAGGAGAAATGAGAAAACCCCTCTCCCTGTGGGGAGGGGGGCTATCGCATATGACCGAAGTTCCGCTCGCCTCGTCCCTTCTGATCGTCATCCCCGACCGCGCATGCGTGTCGGGGACCCATACGCACCGGACTTTTCGGCAAGTCTCGGGCGGCTATGGATGGCCGGGACCTGCCGGCCCGGCCATGACGACGTGATAGAGAAAGTCCATATGCGATAGCCCTGCTGTGGGGAGGGGTTAGGTGCGGGGTTCTAGGCCTGGGCGAGGCGCCGCTGCAGCCTTGGCCAGAAGATGTTGAGGGCCAGGCCGCTCATGACCAGGGCGGCGGCGGCGATCTTCCAGCCTGGAAGGCTTTCACCGAGGAAGATGGCCGAGGCACCCATGCCGAAGACCGGGACCAGCATGGCCATGGGGGTGATGACCGCCGCCGGATGGCGGGCGAGCAGCCAGCCCCAGGCGGCGTAGCCGAAGAGCGTGTTGCCGACCGACTGCCAGAGCACCGCGCCCCAGGTGGCGGCGTCGGCGGCGCGAACGCCCTGGACCATCGCCGTTGGTCCTTCGAAGACCAAGGCCAGCACCACCAAGGGCGGGATCGAGAAGAGGCTGGCCCAAACGACATAGGCGAGCATGTTCACTTGGCCGGCGGCCCTGGAAAAGGCGTTGCCGCCCGCCCAGCTCGCCGCGGCGGCCAGGACCAGGGCGAGGCCGAGCGGCGTCACTGAGGCGTCGGTGTTGTGGCCGACGATCACCAGCAGACCGATGGCCGCCAGCGCGAGGGCTGCGACCTGGAAGCCGCGGATGCGCTCCTTGGCCAGCCACATGGCCAGGCCGATGGTGAAGAAGACCTGGGTCTGCACCACGAGGGATGCGAGGCCCGGCGAGATGAAGCCGTTGATGGCGATGTAGAGAAGGCCGAACTGCCCCGCCCCGATCAACACCCCATAGGCGGCGAGATTCTTCCATGGGACCTGCGGGCGCTTGAGAAAGAAGACCGCCGGCAAGAGGGCGAAGGTGAACCGGAGGGCCGCGAAGGTCAGCGGCGGCAGATGATCGAGGCCGATGCGGATCACCACGAAGTTCGTGCCCCAGACCGCGACGACGGCGAGGGCCAGGAGAACGTGCGAGGCGGGCAGGGCGGAACGGCTCATGGGCGCTTAATAGACCCGCCGCTCCGTGCTTCAATCGATGAAACCTGCGAAGGCGAGAAGTTCGGCTGGCAAATGGCCGCACAAGCATGACGGAGAGTTCACGGGGGTCATGCTTGCCTGGGACCCGGCCAGCGTCTAGCTAGGCGAACTGTCCGTTGCTTCGGACCAAGGATTGATGATGACCGACCGCGCAGAGACCGCCCAGCATCCGGAGAAGGCGAGCGGGGTGAACGACTTCGTCGAGATCGTGAAGACCGTCGCCTACGCCCTGCTGATCGCGCTCTTCCTGCGCGTCCTGTTCTTCCAGCCCTTCACGATCCCGTCGGCCTCCATGGAGCCGACGCTGCTGGAAGGCGACTACATCATCGTCTCGAAATATTCCTACGGCTATTCGCGCCACTCGATCCCGTTCAGCCCGCCGATCTTCAAGGGCCGGATCATGGAGCGCGCGCCCGAGCGCGGCGACGTCGTCGTTTTCAAGCTGCCGCGGGACGGCCACACCGACTACATCAAGCGGCTGGTGGGCCTGCCCGGCGACCGGATCCAGATGCGCGAAGGCCGGCTCTGGATCAACGGCAAGGAGGTTCCGCGCCAGGAGCTGCCGCCGGTGATGATCGATTCCGGGTTCGGCTTCACGCGCAACGTCCAGCGCTTCGAGGAGACCTTCCCGAACGGGAAGAAGTTCGTGACCTACGATTTCGGACCTGACGGCGAGGTGGACAACACGCCGACCTTCGTGGTGCCCGAAGGGCATTACTTCTTCATGGGCGACAACCGCGACAACTCGCTCGACAGCCGTGTGCCGTCGGAGATCGGCGTCGGGTACGTGCCTGCGGAGAACCTGGTCGGCAAGGCGCAGATCATCCTGCTCTCCTGGAACCCCGGCGCCTCGCTCTTCAAGCCGTGGACCTGGGTGCTGAACGCCCGTCCGAGCCGGTTCTTCAACGTCCTGCAATGAATAGGCGAGAAGCCGCGGTCGCCGCGCTGCAGACCCGCATCGGCCACGTCTTCCACGACCGCGAGCTTCTGGAACGGGCCCTGACCCACGCCAGCGTCGGCGAGGGCGCGCTGAAGGTGCGGCACTATGAGCGGCTGGAGTTTCTGGGCGACCGTGTCCTGAACCTGCTGGCCGCCGAGCGGCTGATGGCGCTCAATCCGGACGCGCGGGAAGGGGAGATGAGCCGGCTGATGGCCGGGCTCGTGAATTATCATGCCTGCGCGCGGGTCGCCCGCCGTGTCGGCCTGCCCGAAGCGCTCCGCATGGCGCCCAGCGCCAGCAAGATCGGCGCGCGGGACAAGGACAGCGTGCTGGGCGACGCCTGCGAGGCGCTGATCGGGGCGATCTATATCGACGATGGCCTGGAGGCCGCGCGGGCCTTCTTCCTGGAGTTCTGGACCGAGGAGTTTGCGCTGCTGGACGAGCCGCGGACGAAGGATCCGAAGACGCAGCTGCAGGAATGGGCCCAGGCGCGCGGACTGCCTTTGCCTGCTTACAAGGTCGTCGGCCGCGAAGGCCCGGACCATGCGCCAGTCTTCACCGTGGCGGTGAGCGTCGGCGACTATGAACCCGAGCACGCCGAGGGCCGTTCCAGGCAGGACGCCGAGAAGGCGGCCGCGACGGTTATGCTGCTCAAACGAGAAGGACCTAAATGACGACCCGCGCCGGCTTCGCCGCCATCATCGGAGCCCCCAATGCGGGGAAGTCGACCCTGACCAATCGCCTGGTCGGGGCGAAGGTCACCATCGTGACCCAGAAGGTTCAGACCACGCGCTTTCCGGTGCGGGGCGTGGCCATGGAAGGCGAGGCGCAGATCGTTCTGGTCGACACGCCTGGAATCTTCGCGCCACGCCGGCGGCTGGATCGCGCCATGGTCCGCTCGGCCTGGGGCGGGGCGGAGGAGGCGGACGTCACCGTGCATCTGGTGGACGTCCAGGCCGAGCTCGCCGCCGCCGAGCCAGGCGCCAAGCCGGCCGACAAGCGGGCGGCCGCGGACGTCCAGACCATCGTCGAGGGCCTGAAGGCTGCGGGCAAACAGGTCATCCTGGCGCTGAACAAGATCGATGGGGTCAAGCGCGAGCGGCTGCTGGGCCTGGCCCAGGGGCTGTTCGAGACTGGCGTCTATTCCGAGGTGTTCATGATCTCGGCCGCGGACGGCCAGGGCGTGGACGACCTGAAGAAGCGGCTGTCCGAGCTGATGCCGGAAGGCCCGTGGCTCTATCCGGAGGAGCAGACGGCGGACTTGCCGGCGCGCCTGCTCGCGGCGGAGATCACGCGCGAGAAGCTCTTCCTGCGGGTGCATGACGAACTGCCCTACGCCGCGGCCGTGGAGACGACGGCGTTCCAGGAGCGCAAGGACGGATCGGTGCGGATCGAGCAGTCGATCTATGTGGAACGCGAGAGCCAGCGGCCGATCGTACTGGGCAAGAACGGCCAGACGCTGAAATGGATCGGTCAGAAGGCGCGTGAGGAGCTGGCGGAACTGTTCGACCGGCCGGTGCACCTTTTCCTGCACGTGAAGGTCGACGAGCGTTGGGCCGACAAGCGGGAGTTCTACGGCGATGTGGGGCTCGACTTCGACGCGTGAGCGATCCTTCCCTTGCGGGGAGGCCCCCTCAGTCGGCCATTCGGCCGACAGCTCCCCCAGGGGGGGAGCATCTAGGTCATTCAGATCCTCCCCCCTACGGGGAGGTGGCGCGCGTAGCGTGACGGAGGGGGCCGCGACGCGGTTCGGCTGGACGGTTCTGACCTGCCCTTGCGGGGCGACCCCCTCAGTCGGCCATTCGGCCGACAGCTCCCCCAGGGGGGGAGCATCCAAGAAGAGTGGCTGATGGAGTTCGAGGACGACGCCTATGTGCTGTCGGCGCGGGCGCACGGGGAGACCGGGGCGATCGTCGACCTGCTGACGGCGCGGCACGGTAAGTACGCCGCGCACGTGGCCGGCGGCGCCTCGCGGCGGATGAAGCCGTTCCTGCAGGCCGGCGCGCGGACCATCGTGCGTTATCGGGCGAGGGTGTCGGACCAGCTCGGCTCGGCGGCCCTGGAGCCGGTGGGCGAGGGGCCGGCGGCGCTGTTCGACGATCGGATGGCGCTGGCGGGCCTCTC
>Ga0065721_10006446_pt1 | contig 20517 bp, 15 predicted proteins | sample Mesricmetagenome_FD_59108 | JGI IMG/M metagenome (GOLD analysis project Ga0065721, IMG submission 59108) | Mesophilic microbial community from rice straw/compost enrichment Sample: eDNA_1 v2 (version 2) | ecosystem: Engineered > Solid waste > Grass > Composting > Bioreactor | place: USA: Davis... | reverse complement strand
GAGGTACCGAAGCGGTCACAACGGCACCGATTCGAAATCGGTTGAGGGCATTACGTCCCTACGAGGGTTCGAATCCCTCCCTCTCCGCCATCTTCCGCCGCAGGGGCCAAGGTTCCTAGAGCCGGCTCAAGCAAAACTCCAGCAGAGCGATGGTGTTAGGAAATCGTGCCGCCTGACCGGCGGCAGGTCTGCTGCCTCTTCTTCTAATGCGCGCGTGCCGGAACGAGTACGTCGATGCGTCGGCCGGCTCGTCGCTGGCGACCAGAGCGCAGTTTCTCCGCCACTGATCCTATTGTGCCGCGATCACTTCCGCTTCCTTGCGTTCTTCTTCGACGCCGCTATCTGTCTCTTGGCTTCCATGTCATTCGAGTGTCGCCAGTACGATGAGCCGCCCGCAGGAACCAAGGTGATTACTCCGCGATCACGCAGACGATAGAAGACCTCCTTCATCTGGTTCTCGGACTTGATTCCAGTCAACTCACGTCCGATGCGATTGTCGATCCTCGGGTTGGACTTCAAATATTCCATGACGGCATCTTCGGGTGCGGCAAGCGTCTCATGTGGAAGCGTGACGGTGACTGACGTCTCATCAACGCGAATCACGGGAGGCTTCAAACGAACGTCCTGCATCCTTTGAAATGCCGTCCTGAGTCCTTCACCGATGTCCTTGTTGGGAGGATTGGGGTATCGATTCAGGAGGCGAACGATCTTCGGGTTTCTCGCGAATCGCTCCTTGGTCATGGTATCGACGGTTATATGTCCAGGAAGTCGGCCGGGTGATTTGATCTCGATTCTGTTGTCGAAGATGAAAACGTGAATGTCATCGGAGATGTTGTAATCCCGGTGGATTACGGCGTTCACCAGCACCTCCTTGATCGCTTCATCGGGGTATTTCGCCTTGGTCATGCCGTCCGACGTGAGCACCGATACCGATTCGATCAGCTTCTTGATCTCCTCTGTGGCGCTGGTGATCACCTTGATGAGTGGGCCCTCCACCGTCTTCTGTGATCCAAGGTGTTCGCGCGCCGGTTCCGCTGATTTTGTCGCATAGCGAGTAATCCTTATCGAGCATTTTCTCGGCAGCACTGCTGGAGGTAGTGCCGAAAAAAGAAGTGCTCCTGCGTATGTCGGTTTGACTTTGGCTTGTGCTGTACGAACAAGTCTCTCGCGTCTCAGGAAGTCACTCGCCGATGTCTGAGGTGAGCAATAATTGAGATATTTCAAGAGTTCTGGTTCAGCCTCCAACTCGGAGGCCTGATAGCCGCCGATGGGCTGATCTTCGAAAGAAATCAAACCCTTCGACAGCCTCAGATTTTGAATCTCGATGTCGCTCTTCAGAGATAAATTCTGTGCGCCACGACGAACATAGCAGTCGCCTGAGCTGGTCTTGTGGACGTTCTCGCTCTTATGCACCTTCACGAAGAGAACCAGGCCAAAGCTCGAGCGTGAGTCCACTTCCAGGAACGTGAAATCGATCGGCGGAGCGGGCTGGATGTCCTGCGAAATCGACTGGATGTGGGCATTCGCAAGTTCTTGTGTCTCGAACCCTCGCCAACGTTCTTTCAGCGTCCTGCCGGCTTTGGAATCTTCAATGCCAATTGCCACTTCGCCGCCGTCGGCATTGAGGAAGGCAACAATCGTCTTCTGAAGTCTCGCCGGAGTGATCAGCTTCGACTTGAACTCCCAAAAGTGCTGTTCAGGGCGGGCGATTAGATCTTTAGCTTCAGGCGGATTTATTTTTCGAAGTGAGACGGACATAGACGGCTCGCTGCTGGTCTAACTAAGATCGTCGTGCAGCGTAGAGCAGCCCCCAGGCCGCAACGAAACCGGCGTTCCTCAACTCTTGATGGGCACCCAGATTTCGAAACCCCCGTGCCCGGTCTTCGAATCGAACTCGGGGCCGTACACTTCGAGGGTCGGCGCATCGACCACCGCGTGCCCCGACTCGGGCACCCAGCGCCCCCAGATGGCTGCGAATGTGCCGCTGATGGCGGAGACATGGTCGCGATGTTTGAAGATCGCGTAGCGCTGGGGGGCGAGGCGAAGCGTGCTCAGTTCCGGCGGCGTCCTGGAGAAATCGCGCACCTGCGCGCCGCACAGATATTCGATGTTGCCCCCGTCATCCACGTTATGAACGACGCCGTACGCGACGTTGTCCACCTGATCGGGAATGTGCCCGAAGTAGCTCAGAAAGCGCTCCCACTGGGACGGGATGCCGGCTTTGTTCTCGCACTTGTAGCGCGCGCCGATGCCGGCGAGCAGCAATGCCTTGCCCTCCTCGAAGCGCGGCGGCTCCAGATTCGTCAGTTGCTGATGTGTCATGGCGATAGGCTCCACGATGGCGAGGTTGTCGACATGGCCCTGTGCGCGGACGGCTTCGGGTGTCATCCCGAACTGATCGCGAAAGGCCCGTGTAAACGCCTCGTGCGAGCCGTAGCCAGCTTCCAGAGCAACCGACAGCACATCGGGCGCGCCGTTCGCCAATGCGCGGGCGGCCACGCTCAACCTTCGCCCACGTACGTAACGCATGATGGGCAGACCGGACAGATGATTGAACGCCCGAGTCAGATAGAACGGCGAGACATTCGCGTGCGCGGCGAGGGATTCGAGCGACAGCTCCGTTTTGAGATGGCTCTCGATGTACCACAGCGCGCGGTTGATCGGATTCATGTCGAACTCTCATGAGGCACGACGCCATTGTCGTCCCGTCCGCCCGCGACCATTTGATCGATCTTGCGGGTCGGCTTGCGCTCACCGGGCCGGCTTTCGGCGGCGCTCCATCCACCAATCGAAATCCGCGGCCACGAGTTCCTGGCAGTCTCTGGCCCAAGTCGCGGCAGGATGCGACATCCTGTCACATTCCCCGCCGCGCGCCGCGCGGATACAGTCGCCTCGTGGATAACCTGACTGCATCTTCATTCGTCCGGCTGCTCGCGAACCTACGCTGGATTGCGGTCGCCGGACAGGCGCTGACGGTGGTCATCGTCACTGGCCCGCTGGGAGTGGTGTTGCCAACGACTGCGCTGTGGGTCGGCATCGGCGCGCTGGCCCTTTTTAACGCCTATGCGACCTGGAGCGCGCGCCGCGAGGGCGACGTGAGCCCCGCGATTGCGTTCGTCCACATGCTGGTGGACATCGTGCTGCTCACCTGGATGGTGGGCTGGAGTGGCGGGATCGAGAATCCGTTCTCCTCCTTGTTTCTGATGCCCATTGCGCTGTCCATTCTGGCGCTGCCAGCAAAATGGGCCGGTGCTACCGCGGCCGCGAGTCTCGCGGGCTATTGCATTTCAGCGCTGGCTGCGCGCGAGTTGCCGCATGTGCATAGCGTGTTCGGAGACGCTTTCAGTATTCACAAAGCCGGCATGCTGGTGAATTTCGCAGTGTCGGCCGCGGTCGTGCTCGTGTTCTTCGCCCGGGTGGCGGCAGCCTGGAGACAAAGCGAGCGTGAAGTCGCGAGGCTGCGCGAGCAGTTCGCGCGCAACGAAGGCATCATCGCGTTGGCCACGCACGCAGCTTCGGTCGCACATGAGCTCAACACGCCGCTCGGCACATTGACCTTGATGGTAGAGGACCTCGCGACTGAAGCGACGACTGATGCGCAGAGGGAAGAGTACGCGACGCTGCGATCGCTGCTCGACGTGTGTCGCGATCGCGTACGGGAGCTGGCGGCGCCGGCCGAGAGCGGCGGTCCCGGCGGTCGGATGTCGAGCGTCGACCTGGAGCGTGTCATCGAACGTTGGCAACTCGTGCGGCCGGCCATCGAATTGCATCGGTCCGGCGCTGCCGCCGGACCGGAGAAAGTCGATCCCGCCGTCGGCCACTTGCTGCTCGCGCTGCTGAACAATGCCGCCGATGCCGGCGAGCAGGCCGGATCGACAAGGGTCGATCTGCGTATCGACGCGAGTGGACGAGGGCTGCGAGTGGCGATCAGGGACTACGGCGTGGGGTTCGAGCACGCCGCTCCGGTGTTGCCGGGGACTTTGTTTCGAACCAACAAGCGCGACGGCATGGGCATCGGTCTGGCGCTTTCGCATGCCACGGTGGAACGGCTGGGGGGTTCCATGTCCATGGAAGCGGCGGCGGACGGGCCGGGTGTGCTGGTTTGTTTCGAATTGCCGGCGGTGGTCAAGGCATGAGTGCGCAATCTGCTGTCGTTGCGGGTCTGGGTCTGCTGGTCGACGACGACGATCTGTACCTTCGCACTCTGCAGCGCTCGCTGCAGAAGCGGGGGTTCGCGACGGTGCTGGCGAACAACGTCGCCGACGCCGTGGCGGCGGCGCAAACGCATCGTCCCGCGTTCGCGCTCATCGATCTGCGGCTGGGTCACGATTCCGGGCTCGCCTTGATCGAACCGCTCAAGACGGCGCGCGCGGACATGCGAATCCTGCTGATCACCGGTTACGCGAGCATCGCCACTGCCGTGGAAGCCATCAAACGCGGCGCCGATAACTACCTCACCAAGCCGGTGACCGCCGAGGCCATCGTGCGGGCGCTGCACGACGATGCCGAGAGCGAGTCGATGCCCGAGACGATGATGGTGCCGTTGGCACGGGTGGAGTGGGAACACATCCAGCAGGCGCTGAGCGAAACCCAGGGGAATATTTCCGCCGCTGCCCGGCTGCTCGGCATGCATCGCCGCTCTCTGCAGCGCAAGCTCGCCAAACGGCCGGGCCCCGAGCGCAGGATCTCGGACGAGCCGGGCTGATCACCCAGCTCCGCCGGGCTGGTCCCGCAGCAGCAGCCGGATGTCGTGAACGAAAGCTTCGACGGATGTGTCCATCCTTCCCAACAATCGCAGCCGGCCGGCCGGATCGATGACGTACGTCGAGGTGGAATGGTCGATCACGTAACTGTCGGGCGGGCCGGCCTTGGCGTGAGCGACGTAGTACTGGGCGGCGACCTTGTCTATCTGCTCGCGCGAACCGGTCAAGCCGACGAAGTCCGGATCGAACGCCGAGGTGTATGTCTGCATCAGTGCCGGCGAGTCACGTTCCGGGTCGAGGGTGATGAAGATCACTTGCACGCGCGCGCCATCGTCCGCCAACGATTGCTTGACTTGGGAAAGCTTGAAGAGCTCGGTGGGACAGACATCCGGACAACGGGTGAACCCGAAGAACATCAAGACGACCCGCCCACGAAAGTCGCGTAGCGACCGGCTTCGACCCTCACCATCGTAAAGTGTGAAGTCCTGTGCCGGCGTGCTCGTGGATAACGATGCGAGCTGGAACTCCGGGCCGGCAACAGCGCTCGATGCGCGATGCCAGCGATGCGCTGCCCACAACCCCGCCGCAAACGCCACGACGACGAGCGCCAGCGTCCAGGTCCGGCGCTCAGTGATGATGGTCATGAGCGCTCGTCGGTGCCTGCGTCGAGCCGATGGGAGCGACCGGCAACTGCACGGTGAGTCGTCCCGCATTTGCGAACACGAACGTCATCGACAGCAACTCGCCCTGGCGCAGCGGTCGTTTCAAATCGATCAGCATCAAGTGCGAGCCGCCTGGCTCGAACACTACACGTCCGCCGGCGGGGACATCGGCTTCCGCCACTGGACGCATCTGCATGCGGCCGGCCTGTTGCGAGGAATTGTGAATTTCCACCTGCTCGCTGAGTGTTGATTCGACGGCGACCAGCCGGTCGGCGGCGCCGCGGTTGCTGATTACTGCGTATGCAGCGCCGACGTTCACGCCCGGCGGCGTGGCTCTGGCCCAGGCCTGCTCGATCCGTACAGTCGACACTGGCTCGCTGGCGGTCGCCGCGTTGATCCCCACCAGCGCCCACAAACAGGCGAGAGGCGGCGCGAGGCTGCGCATCAATTTCTCTCCACTCCACATAGATGCATCCCGCGCATGCTAAGCAAACATGCGCTGCGTTCACATGCGACCGGATGTCGCTGCGACATTCGGTCGCATGCCATGCGTGAGCGCCGCGGCGACAATCGCTCCAGACAATGCGCCGGAGAATGGTTCGATGAGCGGTGATGTGACCCGGGATCATTGCGATGCTGGATCGAGTCGCCGGGCGCTTGTTGTCTCAATCCGGTTGATCTTTGTTATCGAGGTTCATCATGCGTCCTGTCGCTCCATCACGCATCGCGCTCGCGGTCAGCTCGATCTCATTGGTCGCGGCCGCCGCCCAAGCCACCCAGACCTCGAACGCGCTCGAAGAAGTCGTCATCACAGCACAGCGCATCCGCGAGCAGATCGAAGCCGAGCAGGCGCTCACGCCCGGTGGCGTCACCGTCATCGATGGAGAAGAGCTCTACAAGCGCGGCGTCAGCAACCTGACGGACATGTTGCGCTACGTGCCCGGCGTCTGGTCGCAGAGCGGCTGGGGTTCCGATGAGCTGTTCTTCTCCAGTCGCGGCTCCAATCTCGACGCGACCGACTATGACAAGAACGGCGTGAAGCTGTTTCAGGACGGCCTGCCGGTGACGACGGCCGACGGCAACAATCACAATCGCGTGCTCGACCCCTTGAGTGCGCGGTATGCGGTCATTGCACGCGGCGCAAATGCTCTCACCTATGGCGCCAGTACGCTCGGCGGCGCGTTCGATTTCATCTCGCCGACAGCGCGAACGACGGATCCGCTCTCTGTATATCTCTCTGGCGGCAGCTACGGGTTGATGAGCGGAAGAGTTACCGCGGGTGCCGTCGGGGACGCGTTGGATGGGCTCATCACGCTCGAAGCGAAATCGTATGACGGCTATCGCGATCACAGCGAACAGCAACGCAAGGGTGGCTACGCGAACCTGGGCTGGCAGATGTCCGACGCCGTGTCGACTCGCTTCTACGCAACTTACATCGACAACGACGAGGAACTGCCTCGCGGCCTGACATTGCAGCAGATCGCCGAAGATCCCGATCAGGCCGCCGCCAGCGCGATCACCGGCGACAATCGCAAAGACGTCCAAACCGCGCGCGGTGCGTTCAAGACGACCTGGCAGATCGATGCTTCGAGCTCGTTGCAGTTCGGGCTGTCGTATGAAGAGCAATCGCTGTATCACCCGATCGTCGATGTACGCGGGCCCGATCCGGATGGACCGGGCCCGTTGCTGGGACCGCAGCTCTTCAGTCTTCTCATCGACACCGATCACCGTACCGTTGGCGGCATGGTCCGGTACCAGGTGAAGCTTGGCGCTCACGATCTGCTGCTCGGTCTCAACTACGCCGATACCGAAGTCCAAGGCGGCAGCTACGGCAATCTGTTCGGCCACAGAAACGGATTGATGCAGCGAACGCGAGAGAACGCCGACGGCATCGAGGCGTTTGCGATGGACCGTTGGCGGATCGGGGACGCAATCACATTGGTGTATGGGGCGCAGTTCGTCGATACGAGCCGCGATGTGCGCGTGATCGACGCGGCCAGCGGCGCGACGCGCAATCCGAAGGGAAACTTTTCGGAAGTCAATCCGCGCATCGGGGTGATCTACGCGTTAGCAGGGGCGACCGAAATATTCGCCAGCGTCAGCCGGCTGTTCGAGGCGCCCACCACGTTTGAGCTGCAGGATGACGTGCGCCAGAACAATCAATTGCTCGACCCGATGCAAGGCACGGTCCTGGAGATCGGCACACGCGGCGCGACACAGCGGACCGAGACCACGCGCTGGCATTGGGATGTTGCCGTGTATTACGCGAAGATCGACGACGAGATCCTGTCCGTGGACGAGATCGACCCCGACACCAACCTGCCGACGGGCGACAGCCTTTCGAAAAACATCGAAAAGACGGTGCACGCCGGGGTCGAAGCGCTGGTCGGCGCGAGCTTCGCACTGAATGGCGATGCGCATCGGCTCGAACCGCTCGTGAGTCTGACAGTGAACCGCTTCTCCTTCGATTCCGATCCCGTCTATGGCAACGAAAGTCTCCCGGCCGCGCCCACATATGCGGCGCGCGGCGAAGTGATGTATTGCCACGCGAGCGGCTTCTATATCGGCCCTACCTTCGACTTCATCGGCAAGCGCTACGTCGATTTTGCCAATACCGCCCGAGTCGCCTCCTACCAGCTGCTCGGTTTGCGCGGCGGCTTCAGCGGCAATGGATGGGAGCTATTCGCCGAGCTGCGCAATCTGACCGATGAAAGCTACATCGCCACCTTCAACGTCTTGAATCGCGCCACTGGCGATGACGCAATCTATCTTCCGGGCGCGCCTCTGTCGGCTTACGTTGGCACCCGTGTATCGTTTTGATGCCGCGGCTACTCTTCCTGCACCGACACCACTCGCGCGTCCTTGCGCATGGTCTGCACNACGTCCTGGCACGCGCTGTCCGGNCCGGGGCCGGACAGATCGAGAATGGAGTGGAACGCGTCCTGCGCNCCGACCCAGATCAGCCGGTAGCTGGGATGATTNCTCAACAGCGAGCTCAGGAATTCCGGATCGCGGGGATTGGGAACNTCGGGCGTGAGCTCGACGACGAGCCTGAGGGAGCACTCCGGGACACCGGCTGCATTCGCGATCGCACCGATCGCGACGGCGCACAGCGCGATAGCCAATGCTGGTAAGCGACGTATCGTCATCAGTTCTCGCCCATGCTCGCCAGCCAGCATCAAACTGAACCCGCCGATGGCTGCCAATCGTCGGCTCCACCTATAAGCTCAGTACTGGCTGCAGAGGCGAGATGCAGGGGTCGTCGTTTCCAGCACCCAAGCCCTCCAATTCAGTGCCGGCGCGAGTGTCTGGCCGACACCTCACCCAGCATCGCTGACGCGTTCGAAGGTCACAGTGAGGACGAGGAAGGTGCTGGTGCTGCCACGATGCCCCACGGCCGCGTGCCCGCCGGCACTGTCGCAACCACTTTGAACGATGCCGCATCGACGATCGAGACGTCGTTCGATGGTCCGTTCGCCGTGTAGATGCGCTTGCCATCGGGGCTGAGGGCGAGGCCCCAGGGGCGCTCGCCGACGGTGACGCTGCGCACCGGTTTGTTGTTGGTCGTGTCGATTGCGATCAGCGTACGGCCACGTCCGGTCGTTACATAGGCCCAGCGACCATCGGGCGAGACATCGACCTCCATGGGCCGCACCAGCTCACCCTGCAGGCGCACGGTCTCGATGACCGAGTGAGTGCTGGGATCGATGATCGAGACCGTGCCGTCGGTTTCGCCCGTGACATAGGCCCGTTTGCCATCGGGCGAGAACGCAGCCTGTCGTGGTCGTTGACCCACTGGGAATTGCGCGATGACTTTGTTGCTCGCGGTGTCGATCACGGAGACCTGATGATCTTCCTCCGACGTCATGTAAACGAAACGGCCGTCGGGGCTGATGCCGACACCTTCGGGTTCGCCGCCGACGGGCAGTGCCGCGAGGGTCTTGCCGCTGGCGACGTCCATCACGATGGCGGTGCCCGTGTCTTCGCTGGCCACGTACAAGCGCTTTCCATCGTGACTGACGACGAGTTGCTCCGGGTCCGAAACGCCGCGGATCACTCGTAACAGTTTCAGACTGGCGATATCGACGACGCCGATGCCATCGGCGCTGGGATCCGCCGGAGGCAGGTTCTTTTCATCGACCCCGGGGCCGGCGATGGGCGAGCCGCTCAGCGCGACGAACAACTGCTTGCCGTCCGGACTCAGCTGAATGCCTCGCGGCCGTTTGCCGAGCGCCACCGTCGCGAGCACCTGATGCGTTCGGCCATCGATCACGGTCATGTCGCCGGACATCTCGTTGGTGACATAGATGCGATGTGCTGGCGGACCGTCGCTGGCGCCGTAGGCGCTCGACACAGTCGCCGACAGACACAGCAGCAGGGCCGCAAGCAGGGTTCGATTACGCATGTTGTCCCGGATCAGTCGTTATAACTTCACTCTGATACCCAGCCAGGCCCCCAGTCGCGGGCCGGCGCCCAGAAAGCGCGGATCGTGGAACTCCGAGAATACCTCCTGCGGCTCGCCCAGGAGTCCAAAGGTCTCGTAGTCCTGGTCGAAGACATTGTCGATGCGGGCAAAAACCGTCACCTGCTCGCCTATATGATAATCGCCGCGCAGGTTCACGATCGCATAGCCGTCGATCTCGTCCAGCAGATTGGCCTCGTCGCCGCGATAGTAGATGCCGGAGCGCAGCTCCACATCGGCACCGATGCTCAAGTCGTCGGTGACCATGAAATCCACTCCGACGTTTCCCTGATGCCTCGGAATGCCGGGAATCCTGTCGCCGGCACCGACCAGCAATTTGTCCGGACCGACGATCCGGGGTGCCTGCGGATCGTCCTCGAAGATGGGATGATTCGGACTGTTGACGATGAAGCTGTCTTCGAAAGTCGCGTTGACCAGGCTGTATTGCACCCACCAGTGCCAGCGCGACAGCTGCTGGGACGCACTCAGCTCGATGCCGGTGCGTCGCGTGTCACCTACGTTGCTGAAAAATCCCACATTGGCCAGCGCACCGCCGGTGGTCTGGAAAATGATGTCATCCCGATTGGTGGTGTGGAAGCCGCCCAGATGCCAGCGCAGCGTTTTTCCCAGGGTGCCGCGCAGACCGGCTTCCCAGCTCCTGGCAACGACCTGTTCGAGCGGCGGATCGGCCAGAAAGGCGTTGGGCAGATTGCACGGGGCATCCTCGCTGGCGCAGGCGAGCTCGACCGGCGAGGGGGCCCGCGTCGACTCCCCGTAACTGGCGTACAACGTCAGTTCCGAGAGGGGTGTGAATGTGATGCCGCCGGCGGGATTGAACCGGTGATACTTGTGTCTGCCGTTGAGCTCGGGGCTCTCGCCGGTCAGGTCGGAGAGCCGGATGCGGGTCTCGTCATAACGACCCGACAGCGTCAATGCAACGTTGTCGGAGACGCTCAAGGTATTCGCAAAGTATGCGCTGGAGGTGGTCACCTCGCTGCGCACGCCGGTGGTGAACTCCTCGGCGAAGATTCCCGTTCGCGTGGTCGCTCGGTCTGGCAGCAGACTCGCAACCTCCAGCATGGAATGGAACGTAGCGCGGCCCTCGCTGTATGCGATGCCGAAGGTGAGGTGATTGCCGGAAAGCAGGGCCGACTCCAGCTCCAGCTGAGCCGAGGCACCATAGTGCTCCTGGCTGCGACGGCCGAGATTGTTGATGGCGTTGAGCTCGGTATCGTCCAGCTCGGCCGGAATCGGTGCGCCGCTCAGATCGAGCGCCGGCTCGATGTCGGCGTCTTCGGGGAACGAGCATTCACCGTCGCCGTTCGCGTCCACGAACTCACCTTCGACCAGCAGCTCCTCGCCGCCGATGTCGCATTCCTCGAAGATGCTGGCGTCGCCATTGAACGTGTCGGTATCGATGTCCCGATAGAACGCGTTGCCGGCGAGCCGCAAGCCTTCGGCGAGCTTGCGCGACCCCTCCAGAACGATCTGCTTCTGGAGGTTCTCGGTGAGGTCCGGATGCGTGAAGACTTGCCTGCGATCGAGCTGCAGCAGTTCGACAGGTGATGCCCCGTTGCCGCGCAGCTCGGTGTCGCCATAGCCGCCGCTCAGATCGAGTGTCCAGTCCGTACCCCGACCGCTCAAGGTTGCGAAGGCCCGCAGCGCTTTGGAGTGCGAGTCCTGGCGCCAGCCGTCTTCTTCCAGGTAGTCGACGTTGGCGTAGTAGCCCCACCGATCATTGTTGCCGCCGGATTGAATGTTTCCTGCCACGCGGCCAAACGAGCCGGAGTACACCTCGCCCTGCGTGCCCGCGAACGTGAAGCCGTTCTTCATCCTGAGCGACAGCGCGCCGCCGAGCGTGTTCAAACCAAACACCGGTTGCGTGCCGGCCAGCAGTTGCACGGTGTCGAGCGCCGAGAAAGGTATCAAGTCCCAGTTGATCGTATCGCCGAACGGCTCGTTGATGCGTACGCCGTTCTGATACACGGCGAGTCCCTGCGGCAGTCCGAGCAGCGGTGAGGCCGTGAAGCCGCGAAAGTTGAAATCCGGCTGCAACGGATTGTTCTGTGCATGATTGATGTTGACGCTGCCGAACTGGCGATTCAGGAACTCCGTCAGATCGAGGGCTTGCGAACGTTGCAACTGTGCGGCGCTGGCGCGTTGCGCGTTGGCGGGCACGAGCGTCGGATCGATGCCCATGCCGTAAGGTGCCACTACCACGACTTCTTCGAGCGTCCGGTCTCGCTCGCCCTCCGCGGCGAACGAGCCACAGGGGATTGCTGCGATGCAGCTGGCAACCACGGACAGGTGCTTTGCGCTCAGTGGATGAGCTGACATCTGATGAACCCCGCTGGTGTGTCGTGAAGCAAACATGCGCGGATATATGGATTCGGTGTGAGCCTGCGAGGTGCCGTAGAATTTCACACAGGAGTCAGGCAGTAACAGGGAGGTGTTCCCGATCTGTCTGGGAATTCTTCCTGATCGTTCGTTATTGATTGACTGACGTGGCCGGGGGAGTGCGGCGATGACCTCGATACGCAGCGCGGCTTTACCTTCCACCCTCGAGCAAGGCTCCCTGTGGCGGGATCTGCTCGTCATCGTGCTGGTCGTGATGGTGGCGGCGATCCTGTTCACCCAAGTGGAACTGAACGAGTGGCTGTTCGTGAGCACGCGCAAATGGGAGGCGCTGCAACTCGACGAGTTGCCCGCTGTGCTCGTCGTGTTGGCCACCTGTCTGAGCTGGTTTGCGTGGCGTCGGTATCGAGAAGGACGAATCGAGATCGGTAAGCGGCAGGCGGCCGAGGCGCGGCTCGCGACGCTGTTGCTGGAGAACCGGCGTCTCGCTCAACAGTATCTGGAAGCTCAGGAGGCCGAGCGCAAAGCGCTCGCACGCGAGCTGCACGATGAGCTCGGGCAATACCTGAATGCAATCAAGACCGATGCGGTGTCGATCCAGGATCAGCTGAGCGGTGCACAGTCGATCGCGGTGGCGGCGATAGTCCGGCATGCCGATCATCTGCACGCCGTGGTGCGTGACCTGATCCGCGAGCTGCGCCCGGTCGCCCTCGATGATCTCGGGTTGCATGCCGCTCTGGAGCATCATTTGGACCATTGCCAGCAGCGCATGCCGCGCGTGCGCTTGAGCGTCGCGCTAGAGGGGGATCTCGACACGCTCGGCGAGCCGCTCAATCTCGCAATCTATCGCCTGACTCAGGAGGCGCTGACCAACGTGTCTCGTCACGCCCATGCCGAGCACGTCGTCGTTCGCGTCGCACGCACCGGGGCCGGCGAAGGTGCCGATGCGGTGACGTTGAGCATCAGCGATGACGGGCGTGGCGCCGATCCGAATCAGACTCCCCTCGGGCTGGGCCTGATCGGCATGCGCGAGCGCGTCGAGGTGCTCGGTGGACAGTGGCAGATCACGACCGGCCCGGGCCAGGGATTCAACCTGTTTGCGCGCATTCCCGTCGCCGAACAAAGGTGCCTGTCATGAGCTCGCGAATAACCGTGCTGTTGGTCGACGATCACGCGGTGGTGCGTGAAGGTTATCGGCGATTGCTGGAGGTCAGCGGAGGAATCACCGTGGTGGGCGAGGCCGAGAACGCCGCGGAAGCCTATCAGATGTTCTGCAGTCTGATGCCGAACGTCGTGGTCATGGATATTGCCTTGCCAGGCGTGAGCGGCATCGAAGCGCTACGTCGGATCCTCGCGCACGAGCCGAAGGCGCGCGTGCTGATGTTCAGCATGTATGAGGATGCGATCTTCGTGCGGCGGGCGCTTGATGCCGGCGCCGCCGGCTATCTCACAAAAGCAGCGGCGCCGCGCGTGTTGGTAGAGGCGGTCGGTAGCATTGCTGCCGGCCGCCGCTTTCTCAGCCCGGACGTGGCGCAGATGCTGGCCTTTCAGCCGGCGGGCGCCGAGCACGCAACTCGGGACGTGCTCTCGGCGAGGGAATTCGAAGTTCTCAAGTTGCTGGCCGAAGGCTGCTCACTCAAAGAGATCGCGCAGCAGCTGGGATTGAATCCGAAGACAGTTTCGAATCATCAGTCGTCCATCAAGCAGAAGCTCGGCGCGGAAACGGCGACGCAGCTGCTGCGTGCCGCCATGCGGCTCGGGCTCGTCACGCCACTGTGACTGCGCGCTGACAGGCTCAAAGAACTAGCTCACATCCGTCGGTACGAGCCGGACGACATGGTCGGGCGTATCGGGGCCGGGAATCTCCAGGGCCAGGTAGAGGTAGCCGTCAGGACCGGTGATGATGTCGCGCACGCGACCCTGGCCTTTGAGGATGAGCTCGCGGTGGATCACGCGATCGCCTTTCACCTCCAGGCGATGCAACTCCTGCTGCGCGAGTGCGCCGAGGAACAGCTGGTTTTTCCAGTGCGGAAACGCGTCGCCGGTGTAGAAGCGGATCGGGCTCACAGCGATCGAAGGCGTCCACTGCAGCACCGGTTGTTCCATGCCCGCCTGCTTGGTTCGCGGCGAGACCGGTGTGCCGTCGTAGTTCATGCCGTGCGTGATGATCGGCCAGCCGTAGTTGCGGCCTCGGCGGATGTAATTCAGCTCATCGCCGCCGCGTGGGCCGTGCTCCGTTTCCCAAAGCTCGCCAGTCAAGGGATGGATTGCGAGGCCCTGCGGGTTGCGGTGGCCGTAGCTCCAGATCGACGCTAACGCACCCGAAGTTTTCACGAACGGATTGTCGGGCGGGATGCGGCCGTCGGGAAACAAGCGGTGAACTTTGCCGTTGGGGACCGCAAGGTTCTGCGCCTGACCCACCTCGCCGCGCTCGCCGAACGAGAAGAACAGGTAGCCGTTGTGAAACACGACGCTGCTGCCGAAGTTGATGGCGAGGTTGGTATAGGTGTCGGCCGGCGCTTCATAGATCGTCTGCTGGTCGACCCACTTGCCGCTGCGGATCCGGCCTCGCACCAGCTTGGTGTTGGCCGTTTCATCCGGCCCCGGATCGGACAGGGTCAGATAGAGCCAGCGGTTGGCGGCATAGTCCGGATCGGGAGTGATGGAGAGCAGACCGCCTTCGTCGCGCGCCAACACGCGCGGCGTGCCGGCGATGGTGCGTTGGGTCCATTGCCCCTTCCTGAGTTTCGCCTCGGTGAGTTTGCCGTTGCGCTCGGTGACCAGCAGGCGACCATCCGGCAGAAACGCGAGCGCCCAGGGCACGTCGAGATCGGTGATGACCTTCTCGACCCGATACGGATGCCGCTCGCTGTGCTGTACATCGTCGGGCAGATCGTAGGTTTCCTGGACGGCGGGATCGGCGTTGCGATGTGCGGATTCACGGATCAGGATCACGAGAGCGCGGATCTCGGGCTCGGTGAAGGTCTTGCTGAAGCCCGGCATGCCGGAGCGGCGCACGCCGCTGCGGATCACTCGGCGCAGGCCGGCGTCGTCGGAGGCGTTCATCCATTTCTTGTCGAGCAGACTGCCGGCGCGATTGCCCTGCATGTCTGCACCATGGCAGCCCGCGCAAAACTGGGAATACAAAGTGTTTGCGTCACGCGGCGGCGGCGGAGGGGCGGCATGGAGCACGAAGGCACTGAGGCTGGCCGCAACGGCCAGGAGGAGGGGGAGTCGTCGCATGATCCCGTTATAACCGAGAAACGCCGACAGTGTTCCGTCACGGCCAAAAAGTTCCCGATCGGCGACACCGGACCGCCGCGATCCGCGATGCACCGCTCAAGAGTGCGGCGCAAAGCGTGCAAACCGGATCGCCAGGATGGGCAGCACCAGCAGATTCAGGATCATGCTGGTGAGCAGGCCGCCGAGAATGACGATCGCCATCGGCCCTTCGATCTCCTTGCCGGCTTGCTCGCTGCCGATGGCGATCGGCAGCAGTCCCAGCGCGACCACCAACGCAGTCATGAGGATGGGTAACAGGCGTTCGCTGGCTCCCTGAAACGCCGTCGCCACGTTCCACGGCTTGCCTTCCTGCGTGACCAGCTCCTCGTAGTGGGAGATCATGAGAATGGAATTGCGCATGCTGACGCCGAACAGCGAGATGAAACCGACCATCGCGCCGACCGACAGAGCACCGCCGGTGACCACGAGGATCAGCACGCCGCCGGCCAGTGCAAAGGGAATGTTTACCAGCACGAGCAGCAGATTGCGCAGGTTCGCGAGCACCAGCGACAGCAGCATGACGATGACGATCGCCGCGATCACGGAATGAAATAACAACTCGTTTCGCGCCGTCACTCGCGCCTGCTCGGCGCCCCCGACGATTACGGAAACGTCCGAGGGCAAAGCGATCTCGGAGCGGATGCGCCGCTGAATTTCGCCGGTGAACGAGCTGAGATCGCGGCCATCGACATCCGCTGTGACCTGCTGACGGCGTCGCGTGCCTTCGTGCACGATGAGATACCGGCCCGGCGTGCTGTCGATCGTCGCCAGCTCGCGCAATGGCAGCGCGGTGCCCTCGGCGTTCCGAACCAGCAGGTTGCCAAGCAACTCCGGGTCCCGGCGACTGCCAGGGTCCAGGATGACCGCGACGTCGAACACCCGGTTGGCATCGTTGATCTGCGCGACCGTGATGCCCTGGTAACTGAACTGGACGGCTTCGAGAACCTCCAGCGGCGCGAAGCCATATTGGCGCAGACGCTCCGGGCGCAGAGTGACTTTGAGCTCGGGCGATCCGGACTGAGCCTGCGACAGCACTTCGGCCGCCCCCGGCACCGTGGCCACGAGCTCTTTGATCTGCCCGGCGATGCGGTCCAGAACCTCGAGGTCCTCGCCGAATATATCGATGACGACGGCACCGCGTCCGCCGCTGAGAATCTCTTCGATGCGTTCCTCCAGAAAGGGCGTGACCGCGAAGCTGATGCCCGGAAAGGTCCGTAGCGTTGCTCGGATTTGCTCCTGCACCTGTTCCTCTTGCTCGCCCGAGACCGGCATGAGCTCGATCTGGAATTCGCTGAATTCGGCCCCGGCCGTGTCTTCGCCCTGTTCGGCGCGCCCGAGTTGTTGCGCCACCGATCGGATATGCGGGTTCTTCAGCAGTTCCCGAGTGATCTGCGTGCCCAGATGCAGACTGGTGTCGATCGAGGTGCCTGGCGCGGTCATCACGCGCAGCACGAAGTGGCCTTCCTTGAACTCGGGCAGGAATTCCCCGCTCAGAAACGGCAGCGCGAGCAGGGCGGTGAGACAGACGATCGCAGTGGCCGAGACGATGGCGCGTGGGCGCGCGTTGATCCACTCCAGGCTGCGACGGTGCCANTGTTTCAATCTGTNNATATAAGCGGGCTGCCTGGCATCCACCTTCGCGAGCAGCAGGTAACACAGCGCCGGTGTCAGGGTGATNGCGACGATGAGCGAGGCAAGCGTCGCCAGCACGAACGNTGCGGCCAGCGGCGCGAACAGCCTGCCATTGATGCCCGACATCATGGCGACTGGCCAGAACACGGCGATGACGATGAAGCTCGCATAGACGATGGGGCTGCGTACTTCGAGCGTGGCATCGATGACGACAACATCGGGCGATTTCGGATCCGCGCGGGCTCGGTTCTCGCGCAGGCGTCGCCAGACGTTCTCCAGGCCGACGATGGCATCGTCGACCACGACGCCGATCGCGATGGCGAAGCCGCCCAGCGTGATGGTGTTGATCGATGCCCCGAACTGCACCAGCACCACCAGCGCCATCAGCAGGGACAGGGGAATCGTGGCGATCGCAATGAACGCGCTGCGCAAGTTGGCCAGAAAAAACAGCAGCACCACGATCACCAGCGCGCCACCGATCAGCAGCGCGTGATTGATGTTGCGGATCGATGTTTCGATGAAATTGACGGGGCGAAACAGCGCCGGGTGCAGCGTGATTCGCTCGGCGTCGAGCATCGGCCGCAATTGGGCAATGGCCGCTTCGACCGCGCGTGTTACATCACGCGTGTTGGCGCCGTACTGGCCGTGTATGCCCAGCACGATGCCACGCTCGCCCATGACCTGCGCGTCGCCGAGCTTGGGCTCGGGCGCATCGACGACGTTTGCGATATCCCGCAGTCGGACACTGACGTTCCCACGTCGTGCCACCACTGCTTCCGCGAGCGCGGCAGCGGTGAGCGATTGTCCCTCGGTGCGCAGAGTGATGCGTTGATTGTCGGTCTCGACGAATCCCGCACCACGGACGCCAGTGGACTTGCTCGCGGCCGCGACGACCTCGTCGATCGACATTCCATACGACATCATCCGATCTGGCAGGACCTGGATCTGCAATTGCCGGACCTCGCCGCCGAATGTTTCGACCCGAGCGACGCCAGGCACGCCGAGCAAGCGCTGTCGTACCGTCCAGTCGGAAAACGTGCGCAATTCCATGGGCGAGTGATGATTGGACGTGAGTCCGATCGTGAGCACAGCGCTCGTCGATGACGCAAGCGCGCCCATGGCGGGTGCGTGAACACCCGTGGGCAATGCGCCTGCCAGTTGCGCGAGATGTTCGGCGGTCAGTTGGCGTGCTCGGTAGATATCGGCATCGTCCTCGAACACCAGAGTGACAACCGACAGCCCGTGGATCGATTGGGAATACAGGGTCTGCAGCGCCGGCGTCCCGTTCAAGTTGAGCTCGATCGGTCGGGTCACCAGCGTCTCGACTTCCTCGGCGGACAAGCCTGGAGCTTCTGTCTGCACCACGATCTGCGGCGGAGCGAACTCCGGAAAGACATCCAGCTTGGCGCGCTGGGCGACGAAAATTCCATAGACGGCCAGTAGCACGGCAATCGCTACGACCAGGTGGCGGAAGCGGATGCAGAGCGTGACGATCTGGCGCAGCATGGCTACCTGATGGCCCTAGTCCGCCAGGTTGATCTGCGATCGCAGCTCTTCGGAGAGCAGGGCCTGGGCCCCACTGACCACGATGTTTCCGGAGGGAGCGGCGCTCGCTTCTATGAACCAGCCGTCATCCAGGGCGTGCTCCAGCACCACCGGCACGCGTTCGAATGTTTCAGCTCCCTTCTGCGCGTACACCCAGGCCTGACCCTGATGACGAACGATGGCAGCGCGGGGCAGTACGACGCCGCGCAATCGGGGGCCTTCGAGTGCGAGGAAACCAACCACGCCCAGCCCGGGTCGAAGCGCGAGCGAGTTGGGCTGGAGCAGAAACAGAAATCCCTGGCCGGGGCTCTGAGCGGATGCCGTTGTCGCCAGTCCGAGAAAACGCGCTTCAGCCGAGCGTCCCGAATCGAATGGCGACTGCACGCGCGCCGCCGCGGGAGGTGAGGGCAATGACTCTCCGGCCGCGAGGTCCACGCGTATCAGTACTGCATCGAGCGTCGTCAGAGCCTGTACCAGCCGCGCGATATGGTTCTTGCTGAACGCAGTTCCCCAGGCGCTGCCGAGTCTGGTGCGAATCGCCTCCAGTTGAATCTGATCGCGCTTCACGGCCGCGGCCGCAGTCTCCACGGAGCGTGCCGATGCGTTCTGATCGTTGCTGTGTAGCGCCTTTACCCGCTCGTACTCTTTGGCCGATGCTTCGAGCGCGGCTTCAGCGGAGTGCAGTTCCGCCAGCAGGTCGAACAACGGCTGCGGATCGATGACGCGGCCATAGCCTTTTACTTCGCGCGCCAGCTCACGGCGTTCGAGCGGGGCAACCGTGATTCCCGCTTTGACCTGTTGATCCGCGCTCAACTGCACGGTCCCTGGTCGATTGCTCGATGTGGTGCTCGCTTCGACATCGGCTTCATCCGGAGCCGCTTGCGTTCGGAAGTGGCCCAGGCCCCAGACCGCCAGGGCGCCGAGCATCATGCCGCCGACCAGAGCGAGAAACATGCTTCTCATTTCTTTTCGCGCGTCCGGCGCGCCTCGAGTGCGTCGATCTCGGCGAGGGGCTGCTGTAGCGCGTCCTCGACTTTGCCTGCCGCCTGCGCGACTTCAGTTTCGCTGTCGAGGACGGCGACTGCGCTGACGGCGGCTTCCAACTTCGCTGCCTGATATTCGAGTTGATCGATATCGCCGGCGCGCAGCCGAAGTTCCTGCCGAGCGATGCCGCTCTCGGTTGCTTCGTGGAGCGCACGCGCTCGCGTCAGCCGCTCGGTCGCAAGTCTGTGCGCTGCGCTCGCTCGATCGATCTGGGCAATGACGCTGGTCTCGAGCGCACGAAAGCGGGCCGCGCTTTCCGCCCGTTGCGCTTCTGCTTGCGCGATCGCGCCTCGATTCCGATTCAGCGGCAGCTCGAAACCGATGCCCAGGCTCCACTTGCTCTCACCCTGATCCCACTGATACGCGGGGCCGAGATGAAGGTCCGGATACTGTTTGGCGATTTCAACCTGTAGATCCGCTTCACTCGCGGCATACTCGGCCAGCCCGGCCGCAATATCGGCTCGATGCTGCAGAGCCTGACGGCGTGACTGTGCGATGTCGATCACAAGAGCCGAATCGAGGACGAAATCAAACGTTACGCCAGCAAGCGCCTGCAGCGGCACACCGAGCACACGTGCGAGATTGCTTCTGGCATCGTTCTGTCGGCGCTCGCTTTCGGCCAGGTCCAGCTGCAGCCGAATCGAGGCAACTCGCGCCGGCGAGAGTTCGCCGGCCGAGGCTGCTCCGAGAGTGAAACGTTGTTGAAGCAAATCGATTACGCGCTGCTGAATCGACAGCTGCTCTCGCAATAACGTAAGGCGCCGTTGTGCGGCGGTCAGCTCGATCAACGTCGATCGCAACTCACTGCGAACCTGCCAGGCGGCGTCGATGA
>Ga0065721_10050407_pt1 | contig 20527 bp, 13 predicted proteins | sample Mesricmetagenome_FD_59108 | JGI IMG/M metagenome (GOLD analysis project Ga0065721, IMG submission 59108) | Mesophilic microbial community from rice straw/compost enrichment Sample: eDNA_1 v2 (version 2) | ecosystem: Engineered > Solid waste > Grass > Composting > Bioreactor | place: USA: Davis... | reverse complement strand
CGCCGCCGCCGTGCCGGCGGCTGAGCCGGTGGCCGCGCCGACGGCCCACACGCCCCCGTTTTCCCTGGACGACCCGGCCCGCGTCGAGGCCGGCAAGGGCCGCTTCGGCGCCACCTGCGCGGCCTACTGCCATGGCAGCGGCGGCGTGGGCGGGCGCGCGCCCAGCTTCAAGGGCCGCAGCGACTTCGTGCCCGCCGAGGCCTTCAAGGTGATCAGCGAAGGCCGCCGCGGCACGGACATCATGCCGCCCTGGGGCAAGACCTTCTCGCAAGAGCAGATCTGGGAGCTGGTGGCCTACCTGCAGTGGTTGTCCACGCAAGCACCCTGACCCTGACGCCGACCGGGAGCGGATCCGTCCGGCTCTTCCCTGAAATTTGCATCGGCGCCGCGGCGAATGGCTCGCTCCCGCGCCCATGACAAAGCGACTACCCGCGGCAGTCGGTTCCTCCCTGTCAGGCGGGCCCGGCGCTTTCTAGCCTGTGTCGACACAAGAACAGGCATGGGAGGGCGGTGGGCATGGACGGGCTGCTTCCTCACTACGAAGTCGAGCTGCGCCGGCTCGCCGCCGATGCCGCGCGTTTCGCCGTCCAGTACCCTGCCTTGGCGCAGCGGCTGGGCATCACCGGCGAGGGCCTGAGCGAGGACCCGCAGGTCGGGCGGCTGATGCAGGCGGCCGCGCTGCTCAACGCGCGCGCGAGCCTGCACATCGAGAACAGCCAGGCCCGCCTGACCGACGGGCTGCTGCAGCGGCTGGCGCCGCAATACCTGCGCCCGTTCCCCGCGTGCGCTATCGCGGCCTTCGAGCCCGATGCGTCGAAGCTGGCCGCGGGGGAGACGCTGACGGTGCCGCGCGGCACCACGCTGCGCTCGGCGCCGCTGCGCGGCGTGCGCTGCGCCTTCCGTACCGCGTACGGCCTCACGCTGGCGCCGCTGCGCGTGGCCGGGATCAGGCTGCGCGGCAGGACGGCAGCGGCTGCGGGCACGCCGCTGCCGGCCGGCACCACCGCGCTGCTGTCGCTACGGCTGGCGCTCACCGCCAAGGAAGCCGCCTGGCCCGCGGACACGCAGCCCCCGTTGCGGCTGCACCTGAGGGGCGATGCCGTGCAGGTGGCCGCGCTGCGCGAGGCGCTGTGCGGCCAGGCGCTGGGCGCGCTGACCGAGCGCGAGGCCGGCGGCCCCTGGCGCACGGCGGAGGGCTGCCTGCCGCGCCCGGTGGGCTTTGCCGGCGAGGAGGCGCTCATCGGCGCCCACGCCGACGCGTACCGGCTGCTGATCGAGTACTTCGCCTTCCCCTGCAAATTCGACTTCGTGGACCTGCCCTGGCCGGCCGCGCTGCACGCCCGGCCCGGGCAGGAGGTGGAGCTGCACTACGCGCTGGGCGGCATCGTCCCGGGCAGCCCGCAGGCCACCGTGCTGCACACGCTCGACGCCTCGAACCTCGTGCCCGGCTGCACGCCGGTGGTCAATCTCTTCGCCACGCGGGTCAAGCCGCTGCAGGACCGGCAGGCGCCGGCACGCTGCACGGTGCTGCCCGACGCCCAGCACCCGTGGAGTGCCGAGGTCTGCGCGATCGAGCGCGTCCTGTGGGGGCCCGAGAAGCCCCAGCCGGGCGAGGCGCTGCGGGAGATTCCGCCGCTGTTCTCCGCAGCGGGTGGTTCGGGACGGGGCTGGGTGCTTCGGCATGACACGCGCGGCACCGGCCGCGCCACGATCGAGATCGTCGGCCCGGACGGCGAGCCGGCGCCGCTGCCGGACGGCGGCCTCACGGTGGACCTCACGGCCACCAACGGCGACCTGCCGCGCGAAATCTCCATCGGCAGCCCCGGCGGTGACCTGCTGCCCGATGGCGGCACGGCATGCACCGTGCGGCTGCTGCAGCGGCCCACGCCGAGCCGGCGTTTCGACGGCCGCGGCGAGCGCGCCTGGCAGTTCATCTCGGCGCTGTCGCCCAACCCGCTGTGGCTGTCCGGCCCGGGTATCGAGGCCGTGCGCGAGCTGCTGCGCCTGCACGACCTGCCCCGCGGCGTGGACAGCGAGCAGCTGGTGCAGTCGCTCGTGGCCATCGAGGCCCGACCCGCCCAGGCCTGGGTGGGCCGCGTCATGCGGGCGCTTGCGCGCGGCACCGAAGTGCGACTGAGCATCGACGAGCAGCGCTACGCCGGCGCCGGGTTGTGCCTGTTCGCCCAGGTGCTGGAGCGCTTCTTCCCGCGGATGGCCCACCGCAACAGCTTCACGCGGCTGGAACTCGTGTCGGCACAGGACGCGCGGGTGCTCTACCGCGGCGAGGTGCGTGCCGGTGAGCTCCCGCTGCTGTAGCGCCTGCCGCTCCTGAGCCTGAAAGGTTGACCATGAACCTGCACGACGTCGTCCGCAACCCGCTGTCGCTGCTGCTGGACCAGGCGCGGCGCGCGATCCGGCTGCGCTTCGGCCCGCGGCTGGACGCGCTGTTCGAGGACGTGCTGCTGGCGCAGCGGCTGCACGTCAGCGAAGGCATCTGCGAGGGTGTCACGCTGCGGCTCACGTGCCTGAGCACGGACGCGCTGCTCGATCCGCGCGCGCTCATGGGCGTGCCGCTGGAGGTGCAGCTCGTCACCGACCGCGGCGAGCTGCGGCGCTGGTGCGCCGTGGTCACGCAGGTGCGCCTGGGCCAGAGCGACGGCACGCTCACCGCCATGCAGCTCACCGCGCAGGACGTGTTCGCGCTCATGGAGCAGCGGCGCAGCAACCGCGTCTTCCTGGACCAGAGCGTGATCGACGTCGCGCACACGGTGCTGGGCGGCTGGCGCAGCCGCTTCCCGGCGCTGGCGCGCTGCTTCGACTACCGGCTGCTGGCCATCGACGAGGCGCGCTACCCGCAGCGCGCGTGCACGCTGCAGCTGCACCAGAGCGACGCGGCCTTCCTGCGCGGGCTGCTGGCGCGCGAGGGCGTGAGCTGGTTCGTGCGCGCGGGCGATGGCGGCGAGCACGGCACGCCGACGCAGGAGATCGTGCTCTTCGACGACGCCAGCCGGCTGCCGGCCAATGCCGCCGGGCCCGTGCGCTACCACCACAGCGGCGGCACCGAGCAGCGCGACACCGTCGAGCTGCTGTCGCCCACGCATACCCTTGTGCCGGGCAGCGTGCGGCGCGCGAGCTGGGACCACGAGATGGCGCGGGTGGACGTGGCGGTGGCCGACGCGGGCGTTCGCGCCGACCAGGGCGAGGCCGGCAATGCGCTGGCCGCGGCGCTGCAGGACGCGCGCATCGAGCTGCCCCACGCCGGCAACGACATCGCCGACCACGACCGGCTCGCGCGCGTGGCGCTGGACCGCCACGCCAGCCGCGCGCAGCGGCTGCACGGCATCGGCGGCGTGCGTGACCTCCGGGTGGGCGAATACAACCGCATCGACGGCCATCCGCAACTCGACGCCACGGCCTTCGAGCCGCGCCGGCGCGAGTTCGTCATCGTGCGGCTGCGGCACTGGGCGCGCAGCAACCTGCCCAAGGAGCTGGCCGCACGCGCGCAGGCGCTGCTGGATGCCGGCGCGGATGGCATCGACGGCTGGGCCGACGCGCCGCCGCCGCACGACGGCGCCGAGCGCTACGTCAACCGCTTCACGGCCGTGCAGCGCGACGTGCCGCTGGTGCCGGCCTGGGACCGGCAGCTCGACTTGCCTGCCATGCCGCTGATGACGGCCACCGTGGTGGGCGCGGAGGGCGTGCCGGTGTGGTGTGACGAGCTGGGGCGCGTGAAGGTGCGCTTCCACGGCCTGGACCCCGAGGACCACGCGCATGCCGCGGGTGCGGGCACCAACGGCAACGCCGGCGACAGCGCCTGGGTGCGCGTCAACGGGCTGTGGTGCGGCGCGGGTTTCGGCGTGCTGTTCCCGCTGCGGGTGGGCATGGAGGTGAGCATCGGCTTCGAGATGGGCGACCCCTCGCGCCCGGTGATCATGGGTTGCCGCCACCACGCGACCAACCCGCCACCGCGCTTCGACGGCCTCGGTGGCCTGCCGCACAACCACGCCTTGAGCGGCGTCGTCACGCGCGAGCTGGGCGGTGCGCGCCAGCAGCAGCTGCGCTTCAACGACAGCAGGAGTCACATCAGCGTGCAGCTCGCCAGCGACCACGCGGCGAGCCAGCTCAACCTGGGCGACCTGGCCACGCCCATGCGCAAGGGGGAAACGCAGCCGCGCGGCGAGGGCGCCGAGCTGCGCAGCGACGCGGCCACGGCCGTGCGTGGCGGCCAGGGCGTCTTGATTTCATCGGCGGCACAGCCCGAGGCCGCAGGCAGCCATCTGGCGCGCGACGAGCTGCTGGGACTGGTGCGGGCGCTGCAGTCCGCGGTCGAACAACTCGCGGCGCTGGCCGACACGCACCAGGCCGGCGGCACCGACCCGGCGCGGCTCAAGCGGCTGGTGCAGTTGCTGGGCGACTGGGACCGCGGTTCCAACGTGGAGCCGGACACCTCGGGCGGCGGCGCGCCGCTGGTGGCGGTGAGCGCCGCGGCAGGTGCAGCCGTGGCGAGCCAGGACAACTTGCTGCTGGGCGCGCAGACCCACATCGACGCCGTGAGCGTGGGCCACACGCAGCTCACGGCCGGCGGGCAGATCCGCCAGCGCGCGGCCCAGGGGGTGAGCACCTTCGCGCACCAGGGCGGCATCGCGGCCGTGGCCGGCCAGGGGCCGGTGCAGCTGCAGGCGCATGACGGCGACATCGACCTGGTGGCTGCGCGCTCCATCCGGCTCACGGCCGGGACGAAGGTAGTGATCCAGGCGCCGGAAGTGGAGGTCATCAGCGACGGCGCGGCCACGCGCTGGGGCGGCGGCACGCTGTTCGAGCAGGCGCGCGGGGCGTACGTGATCAAGTCGGCGAGCTTCGCGCACAGCAGCGGCGGGGATGGGGTGCCGGCGGGGGTGAAGGCGCCGGGGAGTGACTTGAAATTCGATCAGCACATCGTGTTGGTCGATGCCATGACCGACCTGCCGGTGGCCCAGCGACGCTGCCGGATCCATCTAGAGGACGGCCAGGTAATCGAGGCCACGACCGATGAACAAGGCAAGGTGCCGGTATTCCGGTCCTCCATTCCCTACGCCCGCTACATCGTTGAGTTGCTGGACTGAAGGAGAGATGCCATGGCGACGTCTTCCATCGTGGGCTATCAACTGCCCGTTCAGCCTGAAACCGGCGGACGCAAGGCCCAAGGTTTCGTGACCCCGACGAACGACAAGCTGCCGCAGAAGATGGGCGCCATGCCGCGGCGAGTTATTCCCATTGTTTTTCTGCCCGGCATCATGGGATCGAACCTACGGCTATCCGCAGGGCGCCAGCATGAGTTAGGCATGAATAACAACATCGCTTGGCGGCCCGACCGCAAAGGGGAAGCATTTGATTTGCTCTCTGCTTCTCCGGCGCAGAGGCAGATGCAACTCGACCCAGATCAAACGGAAGTCGATACCTATGCGCCCGATGCGCCGACGGGCGACCCAACCGAATCACCCGAGCGGCGGCACAACAACGCAAGAGTGAAATTCACGCTTCCGCTGGAGTTGGGTATTACGACTCCGCTGCTGATGGACGATCCGCCCATGGCCAGACCATGCCAAACCAAAGAACAAAAAGCGCGAGAACGTGGCTGGGGTGAGGTTTTCTTCGACAGCTACGGCGAGCTGCTGCAGCGCTGCGAGTTGCGGCTGCACACGGCCTTTCGCGGTGGCAAGCTTGATGAGTGGTGGAGGAACATCGTCGGCGTCAACCCGGCTGCTTGGCAGGCTCACCCGGGATCAAACCTGCAGCCTTTGCAGGAGGACGAGCTACGACAGGCACTGCGCGACTGCTGGTTCCCGGTACATGCCATGGGCTACAACTGGCTTAAGTCGAATCGGCGATCAGGTATTGATACAGCCAAGCGCATCAATAAATTGATCACGCAGTATATAAGTTGGGGTTTTCAGTGCGAGAAGGTCATCGTGGTTACACACAGCATGGGCGGGCTGGTGGCGCGGGCAATGGTTCATCCCGGTATGGGGAATCTGCAGGAAAAAATACTAGGTATCGTGCATGGAGTAATGCCCGCCACCGGAGCCGGTGCGGCCTATAAGCGCATGCGTTGCGGTTTTGAAGATGGCTTTTTCAATATCGCGGCCAAGGTGCTGGGAAATTCAGGCGATGAAGTAACGGCGGTATTGGGGAATTCGCAAGGCGGATTGGAATTGTTGCCCAGTCAAGCTTACGGATACGCATGGCTGCAGATCGTACGCAACGGCGAGATATTGCTGAGCTTGCCGAGGTTGGACGGCGATCCTTATGAGGAAATATACAAGCTGCGTGGAGCTTGGTATCGGTTGCTGAATGAGGAGTGGTTGAATCCAGCGAAAATGCTGTCGAATTCCAATTGCTTTGGGCGTACTTGTCGGATGCTTGATGAGGCTAAAATATTTCATTGCGATATCGAGAATATCTATCACCCAACTAGCTATGCCCACTATGGTGCAGATGCCAGTCACGCGGCTTGGCACCGTGTTGTTTGGGACGTTAATACGAACATTTCCGTTGGATCACGAGCAGAAACATTCCAGCTGTTGTCCGATGGCGGTAGAGGGTGGCTGCAGGTTTTTGATCCAGCGCTGCCCAAACCGCTTGGCCTGACGGCTTTGGGTCCCAGCGTACGTCTGCAGCCGCCAGCCGATCCAGGCGACCAGACAGTACCGGTCCATTCCGCTGACGATCAATTGCTCAGCGGCAAGTTCAAGGGCCTGTTCCGGCAAACCGGTTACGAGCATCAGGACAGCTACAAGAATGAAGCCGTCCTGCATAGCACGCTCTACAGCTTGGTACGCATTATCCAGACGATGAATTGGAGCAAATGATGCTCGCGCTGCGACGATACGCTCTCAATTGGTGCCGCCTCGCAGTGATTTGCCTTGGGCTGACTGCCTGCAAATACACGTCAATATCCATGAAGATACCCAACAGGACTCCGCTCACACCTCGCCTGCAGAAGCTGTTTGAAAATACCAGAACCGTATGCTTTGGACGCTTGGTTATCGATATTCCTGCTACCGCGACTGCGGTGTACGGTTTTAGTGAAACCCCATTACCGACGGAGCGCTTAGCAGGCGAGGGTGCGAGAATTCAGGAATGGATCGATAAGCGACTGAAGAAGATCGAAGAGGACAGTGACTATGCACTTAGCGATTTAAAGGAAGGCCATGAAGCCATGTATGGCAAAGTTATAAATGGTTTATTGCCAATGCAGAAAATCGTCTTTGGAGCTGAAGACGGTACTGGCAGTGCCTACAAGATTGAATCTTTTATTCGTGTTGGGAATGATGTTTTCGTTCAAAGCACTATCGCCAATACGTCAAGGTATGCTGCCAAATATGGAGAGTCTGTGCCCGAAGCCGTGATGCAACTCAATGATAGTGCCCGAGCCCTCCGTTTGCGCGCCGATGATGAGATACCTGATGACGTGGGGGTATGCATTGATGGCGCCTTCATTAGCAAGCCCCTGGGCATCGGTGGTGAAAATTTCAGTTTGGGCGTTCGCCTCAACGAATTTCCGGATGTGCATTTTTCTATTGCTACACGAATAAATTCCAGAGATAAGCAGCAAGAAACCATAGATAACGTGCAGCGCCGCCAAAAGGAGGCCGAAAAGTTTGCTCAACGCAGCGGTTATGGCGCCTGGTACGCAAACATCAAATTCCTGCGCAGGGGTGAGCGCGAATTCAATGGCAGCAGGGGATACGAGCTGCTTGCACGTAAGCCTGCGCAAGGTAGCGGCACTGAAAACCACCAGTTTGTGTTCGAAGGAGGCGGAGAGACCAAAAATGAGCTCAGGCCCGCATTCGATATGCAAATGGATACCGGTGCGAGCAACCAGCAAGCTGCCCGGGTGCCTCCCAGTCTCAGCGACGAGGAGGCCGTTGCCTTATGGGACAAGCTCGTCAGCTCCATTCGTGTGCGCCCGACAGGCGTTAGCAAAACCGGCCAGCCCAGGAAGGCCCCCCTCGGCGAGCGCCACGTCACCGGCCGCACCTGCCCGCAAACCGGCTGGTGGGAATGCGACGACGATTTGAATTTGGCGCAGCGCCCGGGCATCTGGCTGGAGGAAGGCCAACGCATGCCCATGGCCTTGGTCTGGCGCAAGCCCAGCCTGTGGCAGCAACTCAAGGGCGAGCGCCCGGTCGGCAAAGCCCCCGCCGTGTGGCGCTTGGCGGCCTACGAAGCGCCGCCGGGCGGGCAGGGCAGGAACGAATCGGATGCTGCACGCCAGCCCCCGCCGCCCACCCGGGGCACGAGCGGAAGTTGAAAGGCCCGAGCCTCAGCACAACGCCGCGGCGCCGTTCACCCCGCTGGCCAGCCGCCGCGCGAAGTGCGCCGCCATGAGCGGCTGGCCCGCCTCGTCCACCGGCATCCACCCCGCCGCCGGCACCAGGTTCGCCAGCGTCTCCACCCGGTACTGCCGATCACTGCCCAGTTGCGCCTCGAAGGCATTGGCGCGCTCCACCAGCAGCGGCAGGTCCGCGTCCACCAGCACGCAGGCATGCGCCAGCACCACGTGCTCCGCGGCGTTGACCCGCTTCCAGTACTGCGCCGTGCCCACCGCCTTGCGTCCGTCCAGCGCCAGGTTGAAGCGCCCGTCGCAGAAGGAGCCTTCCACCGGCTGCGCCTGGGCCCGCAGCCCGAAGCTCTGGAAAGCCTCCTGCAGCAGGGCGCACAGCCCCAGGTAGACCGTCTCCATCGCGTCGGCCATGCGCGCCGGCGTGCGCCAGGCCAGGCTGAGGTTGACCATGCCCGGCCCCTGCGGCACCAGCCCGCCGCCGGAGCGGCGCACCGACACCGGCCAGCCCTGCGCCGCAAAGCGCTCGCTCAGTGCCTCGAAGCGCTCGAAGCGCCGGTAGGTGGCGGGCACCACCAGCGCGGGGCGGCATTCCCACACCGCGGCGTAGGCGCCGCCCTCGGCGGCCTGCTCCAGCAGCCGCGCCTCCAGCGCCAGGTCGTCCTGCGGCCGGCCGGCATCGGGCAGCAGCACGAAACCCGGCCGTTGCGGGAGCGCGGGTGAAAGGGTGTGCGTCGTCATGGTTGTGCCTCCTCGCCTTCTCGTCACGGCGCCAATGAAGAATCCCCGCCGCACCCGCCTGCACGGGCGCGACGGGGACCAGTCTGCGCTTCAGTCAGTCAGCCGGCCGGATCAGCCGCCCACGTGCTTGCGCAGCAGCCGGTTGACCTCGCTGGCTTGCTCCATCTGCACCATGTGGCCGGCGCCTTCGAAGCGCTCCACCGTCGCGCCCGGCGGGGCGTGGGCGGCGTGCGCGGCCGGCACGATGCGATCCTCGGTGCCCCACACCACCAGCACCGGCTTGCCGCCGGAGCCCAGCTCCAGCCCCGGCCGCGCCGCCTGCCGGCCCTGCGGGAACAGCGCCTGGCTCAGCGACAGCAGCAGCGGCTCCACGCCGTCGAGCCGCTTGTACTTGAGCACGTCGTCCACCATCTGGCGGCTCACCAGCGAGGGGTCGTTGAACAGTTGCTCCAGCACCGGCTTGAGCTCGCGCCGCGACGCCGCCGTGGCGAAGCCTTCGGTGTAGGCGTGGTTGATGTCCTCGCCCAGCCCGGCCGGCGCGATCAGCGCGACGGACGCCACCCGCGCCGGGTGCGCCAGCGCCAGCTGCGACGCGATCGCGCCGCCCATGGAGTGGCCCACCGCGTGCACCTGCCGCACGTCCAGCGCATCCAGGAAGCGGGCGACGAAATCCGCCAGCGCCGCCAGGCTCGCGCCCGGCAGTTTCACGTCGGACTGCCCGTGCCCCGGCAGGTCCAGCGCGATCACGGGCGCCACTTCCGCCAGCGCGTCGATGTTGAACAGCCAGTTGTCCAGGTCGCCGCCGAAGCCGTGGATGAACAGCACCGGCGTGCCGCTCTCCGCGCCGCGGCGGGCGTAGCGCACGCGGATGCCTTCCACCTCGGTCCAGAGGTAGGCGGGCGCGGCGTCGGCATCCTCCTCCTCGTCCGCCGAGGGCGCCTGGTAGGCGGCGACGTAGGCGTCGATGTCGGCGTCGGACACCTCGGGCCCCGCCATCACGCCCAGCAGCGCCTTGACCGGCAGCAGCTCGCCCTCTTGCGCGACCTTGCGGCGCAGCACGCCGGGGTCGGCCGCCTCCACGGCGTTGGCGATCTTGTCGGTCTCGACCTCCAGGATCGGCATGCCCACCGCGATTTCGGTGCCTTCTTCGACCAGCCACGACATGACGGTCCCTTCCTTCATCGACAGGCCCCACTTGGGCATGACGATGGGCGTGATCACTGCGGTCATTACTGCTTGCCTCCTTTGAGGGTGCGGCGCACGGCGTCGCCGATCTGCTGGGCGCTGGGGATGTACAAGTCCTCCAGCGTGGGCGAGAAGGGCACCGGCACGTGCGGCGGCGACACCAGCTCGATCTGCGCCTTGAGCGCCTTGAAGGCCTGCATCGCCACCTGCGCGGCGATGTCGGTGGCGATGTTGCAGCGCGGACTGGCCTCGTCCACGCACACCAGGCGCCCGGTGCGCTCCACGCTGTCGAGCACCGTGTCCATGTCCAGCGGCGAGAGGGTGCGCAGGTCGATCACCTCGGCCTCCACGCCTTCCTTGGCCAGCGTTGCGGCCGCTTCCATCGCGCGGTGCACCATCAGCCCGTAGGTGACGATGGACACGTGCTCGCCCTCGCGCACCACGTTGGCTTCGCCGAAGGGAATGGCATAGGAGCCCTCGGGCACCTCGCCTTCGAGCCCGTAGAGGTTCTTGTGCTCGCAGAAGATCACGGGGTCGTTGTCGCGGATGGCCTGGATCAGCAGCCCCTTGGTGTCATAGGGGGTGCTGGGGCACACGACCTTGAGGCCCGGGATGTGCGTGAACACCGGCGTGAGCATCTGCGAGTGCTGCGCCGCGGCCCGGAAGCCCGCGCCCACCATGGCGCGGATCACCACCGGCGTCTCCGCCTTGCCGCCGAACATGTACCGGAACTTCGCCGCCTGGTTGAAGATCTGGTCGAAGCACACGCCCATGAAGTCGATGAACATCAGCTCGGCGATGGGCCGCATGCCGCAGGCCGCCGCGCCGATGGCCGCGCCCACGTAGGCGCTCTCGGACAGCGGCGTGTCCAGCAGCCGGTCGCCGTGCTTGGCGTACAGGCCCTTGGTGACGCCGAGCACGCCGCCCCAGGCGTCCTTCTCGCCCTCGGCGCCGGCGCCGCCGACGATGTCCTCGCCCATCATGATCACCGACGGGTCGCGCGCCATTTCCTGGTCGATGGCTTCGTTGATCGCCTGCTTGAATGAAATCTTCCTGGCCATGTCCTGTCTCCTGGCTGGATGGCTGTGTGAGTGAATGGAAAACGTGGCGACGTGCGCGCGTCAGTACTTGACGTACACGTCGGTGAGCAGGTCGGCGGCGGTGGGCAGCGGCGCGGCCTTGGCCTGCCTGACCGCGTCCTCGATCAGGCCCAGCACCTCGTGGTCGATGGCCTGCAGCTCCTCGGCCTGCAGCACGCCCGCGCCGGTGACGGCGGCGGCGAACTTCTTGAGGCAGTCGCGGTGGTTGCGGATGTCATCGAGCTCGCCCGCGGCGCGGTAGGTCTGGGCGTCGCCCTCGAAGTGGCCGTAGAAGCGCACCATGCGGCACTCCAGCAGCGCCGGGCCGCCGCCCTCGCGGGCACGCTTGATGATCTCGCCGGCGGCCTCGTGCACGGCGAAGAAGTCGGTGCCGTCCACGGCCACGCCGGGGATGCCGAAGCCCGAGGCGCGGTCCACGTAGCTCTCCACCGCGGTGGCGTAGTCGCGCGAGGTGGACTCGGCGTAGCCGTTGTTCTCCACCACGAACAGCACGGGCAGGTTCCACACCGCCGCCAGGTTCAGGCTCTCCAGGAAGGTGCCCTGGTTGGAGGCGCCGTCGCCCACGAAGCACACCGCCACCTCGCCGCTCTTGCGGTACTTGGCCGCCAGCGCCGCGCCGCACACCAGCGGCGCGCCCGCGCCCAGGATGCCGTTGGCGCCCATCATTCCCTTGGAGAGATCGGCGATGTGCATGGAGCCGCCCTTGCCGTTGCAGGAGCCGCCCTTGCGCCCGTAGATCTCCTTCATCATCGACGCCACGTCCACGCCCTTGGCGATGCAGTGGCCGTGGCCGCGGTGCGTGCTGGCGATGCGGTCGCCGTCGCCGAGGTGGCTCATGATGCCCACGGCGGTGGCTTCCTCGCCGGCGTAGAGGTGCACGAAGCCGGGGATGTCGCCGCGGGCGAAGTCCACGTGCAGCCGCTCCTCGAACTCGCGGATGGTGCGCATGGTCCGGTAGCACTGCAGCAGTGCCTGCCGCTCCAGCGGGAAGGGTTTCACAGTCATGGTTCGTCTCCTGTCAGTGGTTGCTTGAGAAACGATGGAGCAGCCCCCGCTGCGCCGCGAGCCGCAGGCAGCGGGTGACGTCCACCGTGGGAAAGGCGTTCGGGCGCAGCGTGAGCCGCACGCGCTCGCCGGGTTCGAAAGGCAGCTCGCGCTCGCCGTCCAGGGCCACGATGCCGCCGGCCTGGGCGACCTCGAAGGCGCGGCCCGGCGCCATGGGTTCCCAGTGCGCGATCGGCACCTCGGCCAGCAGCCCCGGCGCGATGGGCGCGTGCAGCGTCAGCTTCGCGTCGGTGCCGTCGCGGGCCAGCGTGACGGCCAAGCCCTGCGGCGCGCGCCGGTCCACCGGCTGCAGCAGGCCGCCGATGGACGACAGCCCGATGCACTCCGGGTCGGCGAAGGTGAAGTAGGCGGCGCTGAGCTGCTCGGTCTTCCACACCGCGCGCGCGCCGATGCAGCGCTCGGTGCTGATCACCGCGTCCACCAGCGCGATGTCGCGGCGGTGCTCGCCGATGGACACCTCCAGCAGCTTGTTCCACGCCAGCGCCTCGTCCGCGCCGATGCGGCCGGTGGCGTGCAGCGCCACGGCCATGGCCACCAGCGTGGGCTCGCGCAGCTCCGGGAAGGCGTTGTTGGTGCCGGTGGACAGGCCCGCGATGGGGATGTCCGCGCACTCGCGCACCACCGCGCGGTGCGTGCCGTCGCCGCCCAGCACGATCAGCGCGCGCACGCCCGCGGCACGCATGCGGCGCGCGGCCTCGAAGGTGTCCTCCACGGTGGAGCTCACCGCCATGTCCAGGAACTCGACCGCGGGCAGGGAGCCGCCTTCGGAGGGTTCGCGCTGCAGGTGGCGGTTGAGCAGGGCGCGGATGCCGGCCTTGTCCGGCATCACCAGCACGCGCGTGACGCCCAGCGACTTCAGCGTCGTCAGCAGCCGCAGCACGATGCTCACGCGCTCGGCCAGCTGCGGGCTGCTGGCGTTGACGAGGACGCGGCGGATGTCGCGCGCGGACACCGGGTTCGCGATGATCCCCACGCACACTTCCCCGCTCTTCGCTGGCATCGACATGGTCCGGGCTCTCCGTCAACTGGACGGGGGCTCAACCGCAAGGCCTGTGCCATCCGTGAAGAAGTGGCGCCAGCCGGCTGGACTCCGGCGCTGGCTCCGGCCGCGCCGTGGCGGGCGCCTGTCGCTGCGGCCCGCACCTGTTGCATGGGCCCCATCGGCCTGCGACAGGTGTCGCATCACACCTGTCGCAGTTGCTCCACGTCCGGTTGCAAGTCCCCGGTGCGCTTCGGGGTAATTGCTGTTTTCCCTGTACGCCCGCACTTCGATGATGCGGGCCCGGCCGCGGCGGCAGTGGCCGGCAAGAAGAGGAGACAACACATGCCCGACGCCCTGACCCGCCACATCGACAACGTGATCGCCGTGGGCACCGGCGCGCTGGCGGTGCGGGCCGCGGGGCCCGAGTCGCTCTTCCACAAGTCCTGGGCCCGCTGCATGAGCCAGCATGGGCTGGACCCCACGCGGCCCACGCCCGCGCGCATCCTGCCCTCGGCCGCGGTGCGCGAGCACCGCCAGCGCATGGAAGGTTTTCTGCGCGTGGCGCGCGCGGGCATGGAGGACATGTACCGCCGCGTGGCCGACCTGGGCTACATGCTGCTGCTCACCGACGCCGACGGCATCGCCGTGGACTACATCGGCAACCCCGCCACCGAGCCGCAGCTCAAGCGCGCCGGGCTCTACATCGGCGCCGACTGGAACGAGGCCCATGCCGGCACCTGCGGCGTGGGCACCTGCCTGATCGAGCGCACCACCATCACCTGCCACCGCGAGGAGCACTTCGACGCCACGCACATCTCGCTGACCTGCACCTCCTCGCCGCTGTACGCGCCCGATGGCGAGCTGCTGGGCGTGCTGGACGTGTCGGCACTCAAGTCGGCCGAGGCGCGCGACAGCCAGCATCTGGTGTGGCACCTGACCACCATGTACGCGCAGATGATCGAGGACGCCAACTTCCTGCGCGCCTTCGACCATCACTGGATCCTGCGCCTGGGCCGCGCGCGCGGGCTGGTGGACGTGTCGGGCGAGCTGATGCTGGCCTTCGACGAGGAGGGCGTCATCGTCGGCGCCAACACCGGCGCGCGGCGGCAGTTCTGGCAGACGCTGCGCGGTGACCGCGACGCGGCCGGGCTCATCGGCACGCCGCTGACGGAACTGCTGGACATCAGCCCCAACGTGCTGTGGAGCCTGGCGCGCGGCCACGGTGCGCCGGAGGTCGCCACGCGCTTCCCGCACCACGGCCAGCGCTTCTTCCCCAGCGTGATCCCGCCGCGCGGCCGCGCCGGCTCGGTGCTGCGCATGCCGCCGCCGCGGCTGCCGTCGGTGGAGGAGGCGCCGCCGCGCGGCCCGCTGGAGCGGCTGGCCGGCGACGACGCGACGATGCAGCAGCTCATCAGCCACGCGCGGCGCCTGGTGGACAGCGGCGTGGCGCTGCTGATCCAGGGCGAGACCGGCGCGGGCAAGGAGGTGCTGGCCAAGGCGCTGCATGCGCACAGCCGCCGCGCATGCAAGCCCTTCGTGGCCGTCAACTGCGCTTCCATCCCCGAGTCGCTGATCGAGAGCGAGCTCTTCGGCTACACGCCCGGCACCTTCACCGGCGGGCGCAGCAAGGGCATGAAGGGGCTGATCGCGCAGAGCGACGGCGGCACGCTGTTCCTGGACGAGATCGGCGACATGCCGCTGCAGCTGCAGACGCGGCTGCTGCGCGTGCTGTCGGAGTCCGAGGTGCTGCCCCTGGGCGCGGACAAGCCGGTGCCGGTGCAGCTGCACGTGATCGCCGCCTCGCACCGCGACCTGCGCCAGGCTATCGCGCAGGGCGCTTTCCGGGAGGACCTGTACTACCGCCTCAGCGGCGCGGTGTTGCGCCTGCCGCCGCTGCGCGAGCGCCGGGACCTGGACTACCTGGTGCGCATGCTCTTCGCCGAGGAGGCGCGGCAGCTGCGGCTGGAGCGCGCCAGCCTGTCGGACGAGGCGCTGCGGCTGCTGCTGGCGCACCGCTGGCCGGGCAACGCGCGCGAGCTGCGCAACGCGCTGCGCTACGCGCTGGCGCTGGCCGGCGAGTCGCCCGTGACGCCGGCGGAGCTGCCGGAGGAGGTGACCGAGGCCGCGCCCCCGGTGCATACGTTCGCCGCGGTGGGGACTCCGGCTGTCGTGCCCGCCCTGGAGGCATGGGCCGATGCCGGCGCCGAGGAGGCGCAGCAGCTGCTGCAGGCGCTACGCCGGCACAAGTGGGCCATCAGCGCCGCCGCGCGCGAGCTGGGGGTGTGCCGCGCCACGGTGTACCGGCAGATGAAGCGCCACGGCATCACGCCGCCGCATCGCTTGTGATATTCCCTGCCCGCTGTCGTGGGAATATCCGTTGATACTCCTTTCAGCCCTCTTTCGAGGATTTCCACCCCAATCGGGGTCAACTCTTCCTTGTGTTTATTTTGATTTTTCTCATGGACACAATACCTTGGCCTGTTGAAGATTTCAGCGCACGGTTTTAGGGGAAGCTGGCTGCGCGGGAATTACAACAGGCGTTTGGCTTGCCCATCGTGTTAATAGGGGGAAGGTATGCACTGCGTCATCGGGTCCCAGCCTGTGCATTCGGCCGGCCGTTTTGGCATGCCGGAGGAGGAAACCCCGTCCCAGCGCCGCGTGCTGCTGGTGGACGACCATGAACTGATCCGCTGCGGCATGCGCTCGCTGTACGCGGAAATCGACGACCTGCGCATCGAATGGCTCGAAGCCGTGACCTTGCTCGATGCGCTGGAGGTCTATGCCCAGAACCCGCCCATCGACGCCGTGCTGCTGGACCTGAACCTGAGCGACTGCAAGGGTTTGCAGGGGCTGCGCCGCTTCGTGGAGTGCCATCCCGGGGCCCGCGTGGCGGTGTTCAGCGGCACCGCCGACGAGTTCGTGGTGCGCCAGGCGCGGGCCCTGGGCGCCGCGGCCTACGTGCACAAGGGCGCGCTGATGGACGACATGCGCCGCACCCTGCAAGCGCTGCTGCAGGCCCGTCCAGGGAAACGCGAATCGAATATGTTGCCGAACGCGGCGCTTTTTCCGCGTTTTGCCGCTTCGGCGCTGATGGACCGGGTTTCCGAGCTGGGTCCGCGCCATCTTGAAATCCTGGAGCTGGTGCTTTCGGGCTGCGCGAACCAGGAAATCAGCCAGTGCATGTCGCTGTCGCTGGGCACGGTGAAAAACTACGTCTCGGCGCTGCTGCTGGCGCTGGACGTGAGGTCCCGCTCCCACCTGATCAGCCTTTTCCGCTGAGCGTTGCACCGAGGAGTGTCCATGTCGGGCGTGAATATCGCTGCCGCCCTGGCGGGCCGGGCGGCGCGGGGCAGCTTCGTCGCGGTGGGGGGCCAGGAGCCCGTGCCCGGCGCCACGCCCCGAACCTGGACCGAGCGTCGCGCGCGCGAGCGCCGGCTGCACGACCAGGCCCGGGCCGAGCTGCTGCAAGCCGCGCCGGGCGTGGTGGCGGCCGTGCTGGGCGCGCTGGCGGTGGCGCTGGTGCTCAGTCCCAGGAGCCTGGGCGTGTTGGCCTGGGCCTCGTGCACGGCCGCGCTGTGGCTGCTGTGGGCGTGGAAGCCGGACTGGCTGTGCGGCCCACCGGTGCCGCGCATCGCGGTGTACCGCGCCTACGTGGGCGTCACGGGGCTGGCGCTGGCGCTGCTGGCCCTGATGGCCTGGCTGCCCACGGGCGAGACCGAGCGGTGGCTGCTGCTCATCGTGCTGGCGATGGTGGCCTTCGTCGTGGCGGGCGGGCTGGCCCCGCTGGGCCGGGCCGTGCTGCTGGCGCTGCTGCTGCCCGGCTCCGCCACCCTGGCGCTGGCCTGGACGGTGCGCCAGCAGCCCGGGCCTGCCGCAACCGTGCTGGGGGCGGGGGGGCTGCTGTGCGCGGTGGTGGCCGCACTGGCGCTGCATCGCCACCGCCACTGGCGCGCCCAGGCCACCGTGCAGCTGGAACGCGAGGAACGGTTGTGCGCGCTGGGCACCGAGCGCGACCAGGCGCTGCGCGCCGACCGCGACAAGACCCGCTTCCTGGCCAACGCCAGCCACGACCTGCGCCAGCCCGTGCACGCCATCGGGCTCTTTGCCGCGACGCTGGAGAAGCGGCTGCGCGGCACCGGGGACGAGCCCTACATTCGCAACCTCATCCGCTGCATCGAGGCCCTGGAGCGCTCCTTCAACGCGATGCTGGACGTGTCGCGGCTGGATGCCGGCAGCGTCGAGCCCGCCCAGCAGACCTTCCCGCTGCGCGACGTGTTCCGGCGGCTGCACATGCAGTTCGCGGGGCAGGCCGAGCTGGCCGGGCTGAACCTGCGCTTCTCGCCCGGCGGCAAGTGCGTGCGCAGCGATCCGCAGCTGCTGGAGCGGCTGCTGGCCAACCTGGTGCAGAACGCGCTCAAGTACACCGAGAAGGGCGGCGTGGTGGTGGTGGCGCGCAGCACCGCCACGCACGTGAACATCGAGGTCTGGGACACCGGCGTGGGCATCGGTGCCACGGAGCTGCCGCGGGTGTTCGACGAGTTCTACCAGGTGGGGCGCGGCGGCCGTTCGCGCGCACAGGGGCTGGGCATGGGGCTGGCCATCGTCAAGCGGCTGGCGCAGTTGCTGGGCCACGAGCTCAGCGTGGTGTCGCAGCCGGGGCGGGGGACGATGTTCCGCGTCGGCGTGGCGCGTGCCGAGCGCGAGGCGCCGCAGGACGCCGCCGGTCCCGACTGCACGTTGCCCATGCCCGAGGCCGCCTCGCGCACGGTGCTGGTGATCGAGGACGAGGAGCCGATCCGCGAGGCGCTGGGGGCGCTGCTGCGCGAGTGGGGCCACCGCGTGGTGCTGGCGGCCTCGGCGCGCGAGGCGGTGATGGCGCAGCGCACGCAGGCGCTGCCGCCGGACCTGATCCTGTCGGACCTGCACCTGGGCGAGGGTCCGGACGGCATTGCCGCCATCGAGGCCCTGCGCCACCACTGGCGCTGCGAGCTGCCGGCCGTGCTCGTGACCGGCGACACCACGCACGAGGAACTGCGCCGCGCCACCGAGAGCGGCTTCCAGGTGCTGGTCAAGCCGGTGGCGGCGCGCAGGCTGCTGCAGGTGCTGCGCAGCTTGTCGGGGTGAAGGTTGCACCCTCAACGCAAAGCGGGCCCGAGGGCCCGCTTTTTCGTTCAGCCGTGCAAGCGATTGCTCAGAGCTTCGGCACGCAGCTCGTATAGGTCGAGGGGCAGGTGGTGATCAGCCCGCCGGAGGCGTCCTTGGGGAAGGCACTGGACTTGAAGAAGTCCAGCGTGCGCGCATAGGGCGAGGGCGAGCCGTTGGTCACGCGGGTCCAGAACATGTAGTTGGCGCTCAGGCGGGTGCGGCCGAAGTCGTAGAGATCGCTGATCTTGGGCGGGTTGTAGGCGCCGTGCTGCACGGTGGTGGCGAAGTTCTCCGGCTGCACCGAGGGGCCCACCGCGACCTTGCCCTTGGCCGGGTTGTACATCGGATAGATGTGGTTGTTGAGGTCGGGGTCCTGCAGGAGGATGTCCGGCCCGCCCAGCGCCACCTTGTTGCTCACCATGCTGCTGATGAGGCCGGGCATGTAGGGCTTGGGGAAGTTGATGAACTGCATCACCACCGTGTTGGGGAAGGCGCGCTGCGTGGCGGCGCCAACCTGAGCCAGGTTGTCGAAGTACGCGTTCTTCTGCGCGGCGGTCAGCGGCACCTTCATCTGGCCCATGGCCGTCTCGTTGAAGGTGATGCCTTCGAGCGCGTTGTGCTTGTTGAGGTGCGCACCCATCGCGGCGCCCAGCGCGACGAGGCGGTCGCGCACCTTGGGGTTGTGCAGCGCGGCGTTCTCGCCGTAGCGCTCCTTGCTGCCGATGGCTTGGCGCGCGCCGATGAGGATCTTGTAGGCGCCGCCTTCGTACTCCGCGGTGCGCAGGTAGTCCGGCACCGCGCGGCCACCGGCACGGAAGACCTTGGTGCCGACCATGATCCACAGCCGCTTGCCGGCGGCCTGCACCAGGCTCAAGTCGCGGTCCAGGCGCGAGAAGTCGTACACGCCCTTGGACGTCTCCAGCTGCGCCCATTCGTAGCGCAGGATCAGCCCCTTGACCTGCGGCAGCGGCTTGATCTCCGCCATGACCTTCTCGATCGTCGCCTTGTCGCGCTGCGGCAGCGCGATGTAGTGGCCGGGGTTCCACTTCACGCGGGTGTCGGTGGTCACCGCCGCGGCGGCCATCGCCCTTTCCGTGGCCGTGGCGCGGGCCTGCTGGCTGGCCAGGAAGGTTTCGGAGACGACCGGATCGTCCTCCAGCTCCCACGCCGCCGGCGGCGCCGAGACGGTGTTGTCCTGCTCGTCGGCCGCCAGCACGGCGGCGTCCTGACCGTCCGCCAGGACGGCGCTGTCCGCGCTGGACAGCGACTGCGCGCCTTCGCCGCCCACCGCACGGTAGGCCTCGTCCTGCCCGCCGCCGCAGGCGGCCAGCATCACGCTCATGGAGAACAGGGAGCCGACAAGCGCCAGGCGGGAATGCTTTTGGGAATTCAGGATATTCATTGCCGTAGAGAAACTGTTTTTCAAAGGGCGGCCTCGCTCCGCCGCGCGGATTTCCAACGCGGTTTTCAGGAGACCATTCAATCCAGGAGAACCTGGCTCCGCTTCGTGACTGGCTGTCTTGTGGACGAGTTTTCGAGCGGCGATGGTTTATGTTTCGGCAGCGGATGGGCCGAGATAAGGAAAGCTTGTGTTAATCAATGTTTCTCGGGTAACGCCGCGATCGAGAAAAATTACCGGGGCCGAAAGCGTATGTCTTCCCAGGGAGTTGGACGGCGGAGGCGTGGATCGCAACGTGGTTGGCCGGCGCTCCGGGTGCCTATAAATGTAACCATGGCGCCAAAGCGGAAAACCCTCCTTGAGCGACGTGCATATACCCGAACGGAGCGCCAGGAAATGGCGTGAATAGTTCACTGAAGCATTGGTCCAAATACCCGTGGAGCCGGACCTCTTGTTTGTACGTATTCAGCCCACCCTGTTGCCCGGGGCGTGGTGAGGGCCACGCAGTAGACCGGCCAGAGCGGAAAAGGGACTTGAGGGCGTTCAGCCCGTGGGGTGCGGTTGTGGAACCAGGCTCGGCGGGGAGA
>Ga0065721_10050406_pt1 | contig 20529 bp, 13 predicted proteins | sample Mesricmetagenome_FD_59108 | JGI IMG/M metagenome (GOLD analysis project Ga0065721, IMG submission 59108) | Mesophilic microbial community from rice straw/compost enrichment Sample: eDNA_1 v2 (version 2) | ecosystem: Engineered > Solid waste > Grass > Composting > Bioreactor | place: USA: Davis... | reverse complement strand
CGACGCCTGCGCCGCGCCCCAGCGCGAGCCGGTGCCGCTGCGCTACCGGCCCACGCTGGCCGAGGCGCCGCTCACGCACGGCTTCGACCTGGCCGCGCTGCTGGAGCCCCTGCCCGGCGACAAGCAGGGCCGGCCCTTCTGGCCGGCGCGGCTACTGCTGCCGCTGCCGGTGCGCGAGGCCCTGCCGCGCATCACGCTCGCCACCGCGGCCAGCGGCGAGACCGCCACCTGGGAGCCGGAGCCGGACCTGCTGGGCAGCCGCGGCGCCGACGCGCATTTCGTGGTCGAGACCGAGCACGACCGCCGCTCGCGGCTGCGCTTCGGCGACGACGAACACGGCCGGCGGCCGGACGCGGGCACGGTGTTCAAGGCGCGCTACCGCATCGGCAACGGCAGCGCCGGCAACGTCGGGGCCCTGGCCATCGCGCACCTGGTGCTCGATGACGCGCTGTATGAACCGTCGGACGTGCTGCCGGGGGCGGACGACATCGCCGACGTGCTCAACCCGATGCCGGCCGCCGGCGGGGTCGATCCGGAGGACGTGGAGGCCGCGCGCCGCGACGCGCCGGAGGCCTTCCGCACGCAGGAGCGCGCCGTCACGCCGGCCGACTACGCGGCGGCAGCCGAGCGCAGCCCCGAGGTGCAGCGCGCCGCCGCGAGCTTCCGCTGGACGGGCAGCTGGCACACGGTCTTCGTCACCGCCGACCGCCTCGGCGGCGGCGAGGTGGACGCGCCCTTCGAGGCGCGGCTGCGCCGCCACCTCGAACGCTTCCGCATGGCCGGCTACGACCTGGAGGTGGACGCGCCGCGCCTGGTGCCGCTGGACGTGGAGCTGCACCTGTGCGTGAAGCCGGGCTACCTCCGCGCGGAGGTGGTGCGCGCGGTGCGCGAGGTGCTGTCCGACCGGCTGCTGCCCGACGGGCGGCGCGGCGTGTTCCACCCGGACGCCTTCTCCTTCGGCGAGCCGGTGTACCTCAGCCGCATCGTGGCGGCGGCGCAGGCGGTGCCGGGCGTGGACGCGGTGCGGGTGGACCGCTTCGAGCGCCTGGGCGGCGGCAATGCCACCTCGCTGGCCGAGGGCGTGGTGCGCATGGGCCGGCTGGAGATCGCGCAACTCGCCAACGACCCCAATTTCCGCGAACGGGGCCGGCTGGCGCTGACGGCCGGAGGTGGGCAATGAGCGAGCTGGTTCCCGACGGCAAGGGCGGCGCCGCGCCGCTGACGCCCGGCGCGCAGGCCTGCGGCTGCTGCGCGGGCATCGAGGCTTCGACGCCGCGCAACACGGCCAACCGCCACGGCCTGCCGGCCATCGCCTACCGCGCGGGCGACCACGCCGCCTTCCGCGACAGCCTGCACGCGGGGCTGAGCGCCGCCGCGGCGGGGCCGCTGCAGGCGCTGCTCACACGCGACACGGGCGACTTCACCATCGGGCTGATCGACGCCTTCGCCTGCGCGGCCGACGTGCTCACCTTCTACAGCGAGCGCATCGCCAACGAGTCCTGGCTCGCCACCGCCACCGAGCGCGTGTCGCTGCAGGAGATGGGCAAGCTCATCGGCTACCGGCTGCGGCCGGGCGTGGCGGCCGAGACCTGGCTGGCGTTCACGCTGGAGACGCCACCGCAGCCGCCGGCCGCGCTCAAGGAGGAGCCCGGCACCTTCGTCAGCGGCGTACCGGCGGCATTGACCATCGGCGCGGGCTTCAGGGTCGCCAGCGTGCCCGGGCCGGGCGAGTTGCCGCAGACCTTCGAGACCGTCGAGGCCGTGGACGCCCGGCCGCAGTGGAACGCGATGCGGCCCTGGCTCGACGAGGTGCGCCGCCCCGGCCGCGGCGACCGGGAGACCTGGCTGGCCGGCACCAGCACGGGGCTCAAGCCGGGCGACGGCATCGCCATCCTGGGCGACGAGGCCCTGGCCGACGCCAGCAGCGACCAGTGGGACTTCCGCCTCGTCGATCGCGTCGAAGCCGACGCTGCCCGCGAGCGCACGCGCATCACCTGGGGGCGCGCCCTGGGCTCGCTGGTGCCCTTCTCGAATCCCAGCTCGCAGCGACCCCAGCTGCACGCGTTGCGCCGCCGCGGCGCGCCCTATGGCCACAACGCACCGCGCTGGAAGAGCCTGTCCGAGCAATTCCGCAAGGACTACGGCGACACGGAGCTGGAGCTCGACCAGTGGCCCGACTTCGTGATCTCGCCCGCGGGCGCCACGTCCACCGGCGGCTACCTGGACCTGGACGCGCCCTATCCCGAGGTGGTGGCGGGCGGCTACGCGGTGCTGGCGCGGGGCGAGTTCAACCGGCCCACCGAGCCGGCGCCGGCCGGCACCTACATCGAGCTCTACCAGGTGGGCGCGGTGGCCGAGGTGTCGCGCGACGACTTCGCGATGTCGGGCAAGGTCACGCGGCTGCTGCTGCGCGGCGAGAACTACACGGCACAGTTCGCCGAGGCCGTGCGCCAGACCACCGCCTTCGTGCAGTCGCAGCGGCTGGAGTTCGCGCCCTACCCGGTCACCACCGCCGTGAGCGGCGACCGCGTGCCGCTGGCGGTGCCGGCCGAGGGGCTGCTGGCCGGGCGCCGCGTGATCGTGCGCGGCCGGCGCGCCGACGACGGCAGCCCGCTGGCCCATGCCGCGACGGTCAGCGCCGTGACGGTGGTGGACGCGCAGCGCTGCGAGCTGCGCATCACGCCCGCGCTGCCGGCGGCGCTGGCGCGCGAGAGCGTGGTGGTGTTCGGCAACGTCGCGCCGGCCACGCACGGCGAAACCACGACGCAGGTGCTGGGCCAGGGCAACGCCGCGCAGCCCTTCCAGCGCTTCGAGCTCAAGCGCAGCCCGCTGACCCACCGCCTGGCGCCCGGCGAAAGCGGCGTCGCCAGCGAGCTGACGGTGCGCGTGGACGACGTGGCCTGGAGCCGGCGCGCGAGCCTGTACGGCGCCGCTCCGCAGGAGCGCGCCTGGACGCTGGACAGCGACGAAGAGGGCCGCACCTGGGTGCGCTTCGGCGACGGCGTGGCCGGCGCGCGGCTGCCCAGCGGCACGAACAACGTGCACGCGACCTGGCGCGTCGGCCTGGGCGCGGCCGGCAACGTGCGCGCGGACACGCTGACGCAGGCGGCCACGCGCCCGCTGGGCTTCAAGGGCGTGAGCAACCCGCTGCCGGCCCTCGGCGGCACCGACCCCGAGCCGCCGTCGCAGGCGCGCGCGAGCATGCCGCTGGGCGTGCGCACGCTGGGCCGCGCCGTGAGCCTGCTCGACTACGAGGACTTCGCGCGCGCCTTCGCCGGCATCGCCAAGGCGCAGGCCGCGCTGCTGCAATTGCCCTCGGGCCCGGTGGTGGCCATCACCATCGCGGGCGCGGACGGCGCCGTGCTGGGCGCCGACCATCCGGTGCGCCAGCGGCTGCTGGCCGAGCTGCAGGCCAGCGGCGACCCGCACGTGGCGGTGCGGCTGCTCGCGCACCAGCCAGTGAACTTCCGCATCGGGCTCAAGCTCAAGTGCGATCCCGCACACGACCAAGCCGCCGTGCGCGCCGCGGTGGAGGCCACGCTGCGCGCGCGCTACGCCTTCGAAGCGCGCGCGCTTGGCCAGCCGGTGCAGCAATCCGACGTGATCGCCACCGTGCACACGGTGCCGGGCGTGGTCGCCGTGGACCTGGACTTCCTGTTTCGCGACAGCGTGCCGCCCACGCCGTCGCGCCAGCCGCGGCTGCTGGCGGCGCGCATGCGCGTATCGGGCCACGAGCCGCTGCCGGCCGAGATCCTGACGCTGCATCCCGACCCGCTCTACAGCCTGGGAGCCCTGCCGTGAGCCTGGACACCGATCGCCTCTACGGGCTGCTGCCGTCGGTCTACCGCGTGCGTGACGCGGAGCAGGGCCAGCCGCTGCGCGCGCTGCTGGCGCTGTTCGCGCGCGAGCTGCAGGCGCTGGAGGCGCACCTCGAACAGCTCTACGACGACCAGTTCATCGAGACCTGCGCCGGGTGGGCCGTGCCCTACATCGGCGACCTGATCGGCTACCGGCCGCTGCACGGTGCCTCGCCGGCGGTGCGCTCGCCGCGCGCCGAGGTGGCCAACACCATCGCGTACCGGCGCCGCAAGGGCACGGCGCTGATGCTGGAGCAGCTCGCGGCCGACGTGACGTCCTGGCCCGCGCACGTGGCCGAGTTCTTCGAGCAGCTCGCCACCACGCAGTACATGAACCACCTGCGCCCGCATGCGCCGGCAACGGCGCGCGTGCGCGCGCCGGGCGTGATGCGCGCCGTGCGCGAGTCGTGCGGCGCGTTCAACACAGTGGCGCACACGGCCGAGATGCGCCGGCCCGAAGCGGGCAGCGGGCGCTTCAACATCCCCAACGTCGGGCTGTTCCTGTGGCGGCTGCAGCCCTGGTCGCTCACCGACGTGCCGCTGGTGGCCGAGGCGCCGGGCGACCCGGCGAACCGGCGCTTCCGGCTCAACCCGCTGGGCGCGGACCTGCAGCTGTGGCGCAAGCCGCGGCGCGAGGCTTCGATCAGCGAACTCTCCGGCCCGATGCACGTACCCGCGCCGATCGGCGTGCGCGCCATGGCGCAGGCGGTGCGCGCCGCGCAGGCCCAGCCCGACCCGCAGGCCAGCCGCGATGACGACTACGGGCCGGGCGAGAGCCTGCTGCTGCAGTTCCTCGACGCGGGCGATGGCGAATGGAAGGACGTGCCCACGGCCGACATCGTCGTGGCCGACCTGCGCGACACGGCCGGCGGCTGGAACCATGAGGGCGAGGTGTCCGCGCGCCGCATCGCGGTCGATCCGGAGCGCGGCCGGGTGCTGGCCGGCGCCGAGGTGACGTTGCCGCTGCGCGCGACGCTGCATTACGGCTTCTCGCGCCCGATCGGCGGCGGCGAGTACGAGCGCGGCGAATTGCCGGACACGCCGCACGTGGCGCGCGATGCCGAGGCGCTGCAGCCGCACCTGGATGCGCTGCAAAGCACGGGCGGCCTGCTCGCCATCGACGACAGCCTGAGTTACGAGCAGACGCCCGTGCTGCGCCTGGACGGCGTGACGGCCGCCGGGCAGCCGGGGCTGGACCTGGCGGTCGCGGCCAGCAACGGCGCGCGCCCGCTGCTGGCCGCCGGCGGCGACGTGGTGCTGGACCTGGGCGCGCGGGCCCGGCTGGTGATCGACGGGCTGGTCATCTCGGGCGGCGCGCTGACGCTGGCCGACGCCGGTGATGCGGAGCCGCGCGAGATCGTGCTGCGCCACTGCACGCTGGTGCCGGGCCTGCGCCTGCATGCCGACGGCAGCGCGGCGCAGCCGGGCGCGCCCGGCCTGGTGGTGGCGCACCCCTTCGCGACGGTGCGGCTGGAGCACTGCATCGTGGGCGCGCTGCGCGTCGCGGCGGGCGCGCAGGTGGTGCTGGACGACTGCATCGTCGATGCCGGCGCGGCCACCGCCGTGGCCTACGAGGGCATCGCCACGGCCGAGGACCCCACGCCGGCCGGCGCAGCGCTCACGCTGGTGGAGTGCACGGTGGTCGGCAAGGTGCACGCCGAGGTGCTGCGTATGGCCTCGAACAGCCTGCTCGTGGCCCGCCGCGTGGCCGGCGACGGCTGGCGCGCCCCGGTGTGGGCCGGGCGCACGCAGGAAGGTTGCGTGCGCTTCTGCTTCCTGCCGTCCGACTCGGTGGTGCCGCGCCGGCACCGCTGCCTGCCCGACGCGGCGCACCCGCGGGTGGCGCCGCAGTTCACCAGCACGCGCTACGGCGACGCCGCGTACATGCAGCTGCGCCGCTCGACGGCCGAGGCCATCCGCCACGGCGCGGGCCCGCGCTGGCGTCCGCCGGGCGCGGAGGAAGCGCCGGACGCGCTGCCGGGCGAAGCCGCCTTCGATGCCGGCCAGGGCGACGGCGGCGAGATCGGCGTGATGAACGCCCTGGCGCAGCCGCAGCGCGAAGCCAACCTGCGCGTGCGGCTGGACGAATACCTGCGCGTTGGCCTGCACGCCGGCGTGTTCTACGCGACCTGAGAACCTGCAAGGGAGACCCCATGGCTGCCGATTTCTCGCGGGTACGGCATCACCCCTTCTTCGATTGGGCGGGCGTCGAGCTCAAGCAGGGCGGCGTGGTGCTCGATGCCGATGTGAACGAACTGGGCGCGGTGATCGACCGGCGGCTGCGCGCGCTGGCCAGCGACGTGCTGGGCCGCTCCACGGTGTCGGCGACCACGCCGGAGGCCTTCCGCATCACCGCCGCCGGCGGTGGCCTCACGATCGGGCGCGGGAGGCTGTACGTGGACGGGCTGCTGGCCGAGAACCACGGCGGCGGCGCCCCGGAGCTCGACGCGCTGATGGCCGGCCCCCGCCGCGCGGGCGACCTCGCCTATGCGGACCAGCCTTACCTGCCTTCGGCGCCGGCACTGCCCACGGCCGGGCGGCACCTGGTGTACCTGGACGCGTGGCAGCGCGAGGTCACGCACCTGGAGGCGCCGCACCTGGTCGAGACGGCCGTGGGCGTGGAAACCAGCTCCCGGCTGCAGGGCGTGTGGCAGGTGCGGGTGCTGGCACAGGATGCCGGCGGCTCCACCACCTGCGCCTCGCCCGACGCCGACCTGCCGGGCTGGGCCGCGCTGATCGCGCCCAGCGACGGGCGCCTGAGCACGGGCACCTTCGACCTGCCGCCGCCGGAGGACGAGTACTGCGAGCTGCCGCCGTCAGGCGGCTACCGCGGGCTGGAGAACCAGCTCTACCGCGTCGAAATCCACGACCCCGGACAGCCCGGCGGGACGGCCACCTTCAAGTGGTCGCGCGACAACGCCAGCGTGGGCTCGCGCGTGTCGGCCATGCCGACGTCCAGCCAGCTGGAGCTCGAATCGCTGGGCCGCGACGACGTGCTGTGCTTCAGCGACGGCCAGTGGGTGGAGATCACCGACGACGTGCGCGAGCTGCGCGATCAGGCCGCGGGCGAGATGCGCCGCATCACGGTGGACACGGCCACGCGCCGCATCGCCTTCACGCCTGCGCTGCCGGCGGAGATGGCGGCGGCGGGCTTCGCGCAGCGCAACCTGCGCGTGCGGCGCTGGGACCAGTCCGGCGCCGTGTTCCGCACCGGCCCGGGCACCGGCACCACGCAGGTCCAGGACCTGGACGCCGCGGACTCCACCGGCGTGATCGCCGTGCCCGCGGCGGGCACGGCGCTGCTGCTCGAACACGGCGTGACGGTGAGCTTCTCCAGCGCGGGCACGCGGGGCTTCAAGGCGGGCGACTGGTGGGTGTTCGCGGCGCGCACCAGCGACGCCTCGGTGGAAGTGCTGGAGAACGCGCCGCCGCGGGGCGTGCACCACCACTATGCGCGCCTGGGGCTGTGGGACGTGGGCGCCGGCACCGTCACCGACTGCCGCCAGCCGTGGCCGCCGGACGTGCAGGGCGCGGACTGCGCCTGCACCGCCTGCGTCACGCCCGAGTCGCACGCGAGCGGGCGGCTGACGCTGCAAGCGGCGGTGGACCGGGTGCGCGACACGGGCGGCACGGTGTGCCTGCACCCCGGCACCTATGCGCTGGAGGAGGCGGTGCGCGTGGCCGGCGCGCGCTCGGTGTCGATCCGCGGCCAGGGGCCGGCCACGCTGATCGTGGCGCCGGGCACGGCCTTCAGCGTCGAAGCCAGCCTGGCCGTGGCGGTCGAGAAGCTGGCGGTCGTGTCGCTGGGGCGCACGCCGGCGGTGGCGCTGCGCACGGTGGCGGGGGCGAGGCTGTCGGAGCTGGTGATCGCCTCGGTGGGCGGCAGCGATTTCCGCAGCGCCGCCATCTCGCTGTCCGGCGTGTGCGCGGGCGTGGCGATACGCGACAACTTCCTGCTGGCGCCCGATGGCATCCGCGCCGAGACCTCGCGCGAGGGCGCTGCCGCGGTGCTGCTGGCCGCCGCGCTGGCCGTCGAGGACAACGTGCTGTGGTGCCAGCGCACGGGCGTGACGCTGGCGGGCCCGGTGGCGCACCTGCTCGACACGCGGCTGCGCGGCAACGTGCTGGTGGGCTGCCGCGACGGCGCGGTGGCGGCGCTGGGCATCGCGCTGCCGGGCGCCTCGGTGCGGGTGCAGGACAACCAGCTCGACGTCAACGGCCCCGGCATCGCCTGCGCCACCGGCGGCACGTGGATCGAGGGCAACAAGCTGGCGGCCGGGCGCCAGGGCGAGCGCGAGCCCAGCGGCGCGGGTATCACGCTGGCGCCGGGGCTGGACCCCAACGGCCTGGACCAGGCCCAGGTGCTGGGCAACCAGATCAGCGGCTTCGAGGGCGCGGCCATCGCCGTGCTGGCGCCGGCGGCGGAGCTGATCGTCAAGCTCAACATCGCGCGGGACTGCGGGCTGGGCATCGTGATGGGCGAGGAGGCGCGCTCGGACACGGTGTCGATCGAGAACAACCACCTGCGCGACCTGCGCGGCGAGCCCGACGGCAACGGCATCGTGGCCGGCATCGCGGTGCTGCGCACCGGCACGGCCACCATCGCCAGCAACACGGTGCGGCGCCTGGCTTTCGAGGCGGCGCGCAGCCCGCTCATCGCGGGCGTGCTCACGATCGCAACGCAGCGCGCGCGGGTGAGCGGCAACGAGATCGCGGAGATCGCGCCGATGGCCGAGTTCGCCGGGCTGGGCGCCGGGATCATGGTGCGCGCGCCGTGCCAGCGCGCCGAGGTGCAGCACAACCAGGTCGTGCGCGACGGCGGTACGGCGGCCGAGGGCGCCCAGTCGCCCTGGGTCGCCGCCATGGTCGAAGACCAGCTGATCGCCGCCGGTACGGCCGGCAACAACGCGTCGCTGGTCTCGCGCACCGGCAGCGTGACCTCGGTGCGCATCGAGGAACGGCACACGCTGGTGCTGGCGGGCAGCCGGGCCTTCATCGTGGCGGCGGAGCTGGACACCGACGTTACCGGCGCCCTGGTGGCGCGCGGCACCAGCGCCTCGCTGCTGGGCAACCATTTCCGCTCGCTGGGCCGGGTGTCGGCGGTGGTGGTGCTGGCTGGGGGCGACACGATGTTCAGCGACAACCATTGCGAGTACCGCGGCGGCCGCGCGGCGGTGTCGATCAACTCGCCCACGGTCATCGTGAACGCGAACCGGGTGAAGTGCGACGAGCAGGCCATCACGATCGTGGGCGCGAAGTCGGCCGCGGTGCTGGGCAACATCACCACCCACGGCATCGCGCTCAACGGCGCGCCGTTGCCGGAGGAGTGGCGCAAGTTCAACCTCAACGGCTGAGGGCGGCGGAGGCCACCATGCGCATGATCGTGATCAGGAAGCCCGGCGACTTGCAGGGCCAGCTCGGCCGGCTGCTGAAGCCGGGCCGCTCGCCCACCAGCGTGCCGCTGGACACGCTGCGCGAGCTCAACCCGCACGTGGACTTCGCGCGCATCGAGGCGGGCACGGTGCTGCTGGTGCCGGAGCACCCCGACTTCGAAGGCGGCGAAAGCGCCTCCATCGGCGCCGAAGCCTTCGACGGCATGGCCAAGGAGGCGATGGCCGGGCTGGACGCGGCGGCGGCGCGGATGCGCGCCGGGCTCAAGCAGCAGGAGGCGGAGCGCAAGGAGGCGACCAGCGTGCTGCACAGCGCGGCGTTCAAGCGCCTGGCCGAGGCCGATGAGGCGCTGCGCAAGCAGGCGGCCGAGGCGGAGGCGCAGCTCAAGGCCGACACCAAGCGCGATGCCGAGGCGGCGAACGCGCTCAGCGCCATGGAAAAGACGCTGAAGGAGGAACTGGCCGCGCTCTCGCGCCGGTTTGGGTGAAGAGCCTGCGCGAATGGGACGGTTTCAGCGCCTGAGGACCATTGACCGACAACGCCGGCGCTACCTGAGGCAGTTCAGGAATGGAATGGTTTTTGGGTTATGGAAAAGATGGGCAGAAAAGCCTATCCGGAGCGTTTTGGTTCAGATAATCCCCCATAATCTTACCTACTAAAAAAATGAGAAAGTTGAGTGCTTTTAAGCGAATCAGCTAATTGTCTTTGGCACAACAAGCACTTGCAGTAGTCCCGGCTGCCGCAACGAGCCTCGACGACACGGGCTGGAAATCTGCGGCAACCGGGACCTTGCGCCGTGAGAGCACAGTCTGATGACGGATGCATGCCCGTTGCGGAGCGACATGACACCACGCGCCACAAGAAAACAAACCGCAGCGGGAGCGTGCTCAGCGACTTGATGCCAGGTTCGATGCCGGGAGCCGATGTTTCCCATACGCATCGGCGTACGACCTGAGCCACCGCCATGTACGGCGAGCCGCCGGAACGTGCAGTAATTCACGCACGGCGGCAAACTCAGGCGGGTTCAGGCCACGGCTCAAGCTTGTTTCCAGCGAAGGACGCTAAAAACTTCCTTTTCCAGCCTGGTGGTGTGCTGCGTGACCCAGGGCAGATGTATGGCGAAGGCTCTGACCACGCTGCGTCGCCATGCGCAAGCAAGCTTCCTCACCCAAGCTGGGGGCAGCCCAGAACTTTTACCCGTAGGCGCAGACATGCTGATATTCGCGGACACGCAAGATAAATTTGATCACTGGAAAGCCAAACTGTTCGATCAGAATGAATCCATGAGCGTGGAAGCCGCCACCATGCTGGTTGAAGTGGCCAACAAGAGCAAGGAACTGCGCCAGGAATGCATAAGCCTGATTGCCGCACGCCTTGAACAACTGAACAAGGGTGACGGCGATCTGTTTTCCATGCTGAAAGCGGTGAGCGATTTGAGCAGGGGGCTCATATCGTCAAACGAAGCCCTCATGCTGGCCATCATGAAGACTCCCATCAAGGATTCTTATGCCCTCAACATGGCGACGGGCATTCTTCTGTATGAAATGGACCAGGGCTTCATAAAGCCTGACCATGCGCTGAAAAAACAAATCCTGGACATGGCCACACAAGTCGTCAACGGCTGCAGAGGGGACGCGCGCCGTAATGCGATGCGTATTCTGGAGCTGGCAAAATCCGGTCCCACGCGCCACCCTGATTTTTCTGAGCCGTGACACAACCGCCGGCACACCCGGAAAACACTTCAAGGCTGGTCAGTTCAACTGGAACCCGTATTACTCCACTGCTTCAGGCAAAGTCGCTTGTTCCGCGGATGCTTGTTGCGGCATATCTATGATCCTGACACCAGCCGCGCTCTCCCAGCGATTCAATGCCTCAGCGAGCAAGGCATCAAGCGTCTTGTCCTTGGCAAGCGCACTGCAATTGCTGGTCAGCTCAATTCGAAGCGAGTTGGTCGCGCCGTCCGGGGTAATGAAGACAACGGTGAACTTTCTATATATTTCCACGGTCATGTCCTCAGGGCTTCGGTTTCGCTTGCAAGCGTATTTGAAAGTCAGCCCAAGCACCCTGCCCTGGAGGCGTCAATCACCTCCGGCATGTGAAATTGCTCACGCACAGAACACCCTTGTACCCTGCCGAACAACAGCGAGCCTCGCCGCTCGGCCGCAAGCATGCTGACCAGGATGCACGCAGCACGGGCATCCCCTCATGCCTCATGGCACACCAGGGTTCAAGTAGTTGAGCAAATTGATGTGGCAAATTTTCCTGGCAGGCCATGCGGCTCCCAGCAACACGGGTTCCATGAGATTCACGAGCCCGCATTCCGTTCGTCCTGAACCCGAACGGGGTCGGGAGGAATGAAAATCAAGTGGAATTCCGTCCGATCCGCAGTATTCCCCCGTCATTCGCCATCCGGCACACCAAACTCCTCTTTACTTTCCCGCCTCGCCTGCAGCGTCCCCAGGATGCGCCGGATCAGCTGCGGCGCCTCCGCCGTCCCCAGCGCCAGGTTGAATTCCAATTCCCCGCTGAGCCCCAGCGTCATGCGTGTGCGCGCCTGCCGGGCGTCGTCGGGCCCGGCCGCGTCGCGGGTGATGGTTTGCAGCTCCGCCCGCGGATGCAGCAGGCGCAAGCTGAAACCCAGCGCCGCCACCTCGGCCAGCTCCACGTAGTCGCTTTCCGCGAAGGCCCACAGCACGGCGGCCAGCGCCGCCGCGCACCAGCCGTCCACCTCCGCCGGCCGCGGGCCCTGGAAAGTGAAACCCAGCGCCAGCGAGGCGGGCACCGCCTGCCGATAGCCGGCCGCCGGCACGCCGCGCAGCACCGCCGCCACGGGCGCCTGCGGTGCACGCAGGAAGCTCAACTGCCCGTTCTCGTGCCAGCACTGGTCGCCCAGCCTGGCCAGACGGCCCACCGGGGCTCCCGCTTCCGCCGCCAGCCGCACCTCCGCCAACTCATCGCCGGCCAGCGCGAAGCGCGTGGTCTGGCCGTCGCCATTGAAGCGGACGGTGGATTGCGCGAAGGCGGGCTCGCGCGAGCGCGCCTGCGCCTCCTCCACCGCCGCCACTGGCAGCAGCGCCAGCCCGCCGGCGCAGACGTTCACGCCCGCGGCGGTGGCGGCAGCGGCCACCGGCCCCGCGGATACCGCCGTGTTGGCGGGCAGGCCACGGCCCAGGACCGCGGCCAGCCAGGATTCCAGTTCGCTCAGCATCGATTCACCTGCAGGCCAGGCGCAGCCGGCTCAGGTCGAGCCGGCCGGCGCAAGACGCCTCGGCCCGAAGCACCAGCTCCGCGCCGCCGTCGCGGTTGAGGACGCGCAGCGCCTCGGCATCCGCGCGCACGTGGCCCGCGTCATCGGGCCACAGGCTCACCACCTGCGCGCCACGGCGGGCGCTCAGGTTGAACACCGGCGTGACGTCCGGCGCCAGCAGGCGCAGCCGCGCCAGTGCCCAGCGCTCGCCTTCCGGCATCACCGGCAGCCACTGCGCCTCGCCCTGGCGGTACATGCAGCCGGCGGCCGGCGCGGGCGGCGCATCGCCCAGCGCCCACAGCGCCTCGCCCTCGCCCAGGCTCAGCACCACCCACCACGCCGCATCGGGCAGCTGCAACGGCCGAGGGAAGTCCAGCGACAGCCAGCCGTCCGGACCGCGCGGATCGGCGCCGGCCGGCCACTCGATGGGCAGCACCGCGCCGCCATAGGGCCGCGGCGCCGGCCGCCCGTTGAGGTCCGGATGCAGCGCCACGCTGCCCGACAGCATCCGGCCGCGCGGACGCAGAGGCAGGTCCACCCCGATCACCGGCGCCGGCACCTCGTCCAGGCCGAAACCCTGCGCCACGCCGTCCAGGGCGCAGGCATAGCGGGCCGCGCCCCAGGTCGGCGCCCCGTCCGCGCCCAGCAGCTTCACCGGGGGCAGCCGCGGCGCCAGGTCGAACACCAGCTCCGCGATCTGCGCGCCCGCCTTGCCCAGGCCGAGCACCTGCTGGCCCACGGCCTGGCCGGTGCCCGCCCAGCCCAGCGGCAGCGTCAGCGCCGGAAAACGCAGTACGTGCAGCACGGCCGGCTGGAACGGCAGCCGCAGCTGCCCCGCCGTGCCCGCCTTGAGCGTGAGCCGCACCGCGTTGTCCGTGCCCGATGCCAGCACCGGGTTGACCGCGGCGGCCAGGCCGTCCACCCGCAGGCCGGCGCCGGGCAGCAGCCCTGTCCAGCGGAAGAAGGGCGCCTGCCCCGCCACCGCCAGGCTGAGGTCGCCTGGCAGCGTGGCGGCCCTCGCCTCCACCGACGCCACGGGGGCCGGGGCGGGCTTCCACAGCCCTGGGAACTTCTCGTCCGCCGCGATCAGCTCGACCATCACCTTGCTGGCCATGACGGGCACGAAGCGCTGCGCGCTGCCCGTGTCGATGATGTCGGCGGGCATGAGCGGCAGCCACACACCGCCGCTGTGCACCTTCACCCGCGCCTTGCCGGCGGCCTTGCCCGCGGGCAGCGCGACGGTGAGACAGCACAGCGGACGCTCCGCGCCCCAGTCCGCGCTTATCCACGACACGTCCTTCACGCCGTCGGGCGCGCCGCCGGCGTTGCTGGCGACCACCGCGGCCAGCGCCTCCTCGGCCACCGGCACGCCGCTGCCCGGCGCCGGCACCAGGCGCAGCGTGGCGCCGGCATCGAGCTCCTGGCCCGCACCGATGCGCAGCAGCAGTTCCAGCCCGTCGCCAGCCACGGCCACGGCGTGGCTGCCCGGGTCCTGGCCGTCGGCGGTCAGCAGCGTTGGTGCGGCAGCCATGGCGGCGCGTTACCCAGCCGCACCGCCCGCACCGCCCTGCCGCTCCTTCAGCAGTTCCTCCAGCACCTGGATGGCGCCCCCGATGCGCAGCAGCGTCTGCTGCACCTCGGCCCGGCGATTCTCGATTTCCACCAGCACGTTCTGGCCGGCACTGAATTCCTCGCGCAATTGGGCAAGGCGCTGTTCAATTTGTTGCTGCATGGGACTCTAAAAATGGACTGCCACGATGCGCGACCCGAACGGCATCACGCTCCTTGTTTTGCCAGCGCCGCGCGCAGGGACTGGATTTGCGCCTGCTGCTCCTTCAGCGCCTCGACCAGGAAGGGAATGAAGCCGGTGTAATGCACCGACAGCATGCCATCCGGCCCGGTGTCCACCAGCTCCGGAAACCGCTGCCGCACGTTCTGGGCGACGAAGCCGACCTGCTCGCGGCCATGGTCGTCGTCCTTCCAGCGAAAATGCAGCCCCTCCAGGCTCAACAGCCTGGAAAGGCTGCCGGTGAGGCCCCTGAAATCTTTTTTCAGCCGCTCGTCGGAAGAATAATTGATTTTCGTGTTGGCCACGTCCATGTGAATGTACTTGTTCCGGACATAGTCACGAAGGTAGATATTGTCATCACAGGTCAGGTAAACCTGGCCTTTGTAGCGGTAGAGCGAGCCGTCGCAGTCGATGTGGGTATTGCGGTCGCCGTCGAAACGCAGCCCCGAGGGCGAGGACAAAATGCCGCCCGTCTGTATCGCGCCGCTGACGCTCAGGTTCTGCTGCACGGTCAGGGAGCCGGAAATGGTGTCACCCGTGCGGTTCACCCGGGAGTTTTCCAAGGCCCTGATCGAGGCCACGACATCGGGCATGTCGCTGATGGTGAGCTTGGAGCCGACGATGAGGTTGTCGTAGATGCGCACCACCCGGTTCGAACCGTTGACGCCCGCGCCCACGATATTGAGCGTGTCGCTGCCGAAACCGCCCCGGTAACTGATCTTGCCGGCATTGGCCTCGTCCTTCGCATCGCGCAGGAAACTGATGCAGCGTACCCCCGAGCCGCCTTCGTCCAGGCCGATGCGCACCGAACCGTTGCCGCCTTCCACGCTGCCCGTGGCTTTCAGTCCGGCATTCGACTTCAAATCCGACACCGTGACCAGGTTCTTGAAGGTCGAGGCCCCGGCGACCGTGAGCGCATTGCCCACCGCCAGGTCCTGCGAAATGGTCAGCGAGCCCTTGACGGTATCGCCGGCGCGGTTGAGCTTGTCGTTGCCCAAACTCTTGACGGTGCCCAGCAGGTCGGCAATGTCACCGAGTATGGCCTTGCCGTTGACACGAAGGTCCGTGGTGGTCAGCGATTTGACCGTCACCTCGGCCGCCGTGTTGATCAGGCTGCCGTCAACCGCCCCGGGCTCGATGCCGGCGCGCGGAATGCGCTTGCCGTCGGCATCGCCGGTATGGGTATGGCCGCGAATTTCATCGCGGGCCTTGCTTTGCATGTCATTCCAGTCGCCGGCGCGGATGATATCCCCCGGCTGCTTGCTGACGTAAGGTTCGGCGGCCATCAGAAGAATACCTCCCAGGTCAGGGTCATTTCGAGATTCGCGGTCCGGGTGATGTCGGGAAAAGTCACCCGGTTGTAGAGCAGCGGGCCGCGGTTGGGAAATACCACCAAAATCCCGGCCTCGCGCAGCGTCTGGTCCTGGCCGCTGGTCAGCGCCGGGAAATTGGCCTTGACGATGGCCCGCGCCCGCGGCGGGTTGTCGCCGGTCATGGCGCCGATGGGCGGAATCTCCGCCGCCGCCGCGTCGAGCTGGTGGCCCAGCGCGGTGTCCTGCAGCGTTTCCTTCGCCGCGCTGTCGCCCACCGCGATGTGCAGCTCCGGCTTGCCCGACACCTCGCCGGTGAACAGGCGCGCCACCAGCGTCTGGCCGGTGGCGGTGATCAGGTTGTCGTGCCGGCGCGCCAGCACCGTGCGCCCGTCCGGCGCGTGCAGTTCGATGGTCAACCGGCCGCCCAGGCCTTGGGCTTCATGCATCGCCATGGTGGTGGGAGTTCTCCGTGGATGGGTTAGTCGTAGCTGGAGCTGTCGAAGCGGGTGGCGTCGTGGACGCCGCGGAAGACGGGCGCGCCCTCGGACAGGCGCTGCCGCTCCTGCAGGCCGGCGCGGCTGAGCCAGGCCGGCGCGCCGGCGCCCAGCGTCTGGGTGTCGCGCTGCTTCAGCCGCAGTTCGATGCGCAGGCTGTCGGCCATGGGGTGCTCCTCGCGCCACGGCGGCTCCGGAAAATCCACCAGCGCCGTGACACCCGCCGCGCGCGCCTTCCGCACCAGCTGCGCCACCAGCTCCAGCGCGCCGCGCTCATCGGCGCGCAGCACGTGCGCGTTCTTGGGGATGCTCAGGCGGAACAGCGCCGGCGGACGCACCCACCAGGCGAACACCAGCGCCGCCGCGCCGGCGACCACCGCCTCGGGCGCCTCCTCCAGCAGCTCGCCGGGGTGGTCGCCGACGATGGCCCGGACCTCGTCGCGCGTGTAGGCGTCATAGACCCAGGTGTCGCGCCCCGGGCGCAGCCGCGGCGTGCGCACGCGCTGGCTGCTGGAGCCGAAGTGCGCGCCGGCGTCGCCCTCGGCCCCGGCGAACACGGTCCCGGCGCCGTCGAACTTGTCGCCGCGGTTGAGCGCGTCGGCGAAGCGCACGCCCTCGGCCGCGCCCTCCGCAGCATAGCGTGGCGCGGTGGGGTCTTCCGGGTCCACGTCGGCCTCGGGAAAGCGCGTGCCGGTGAGGAAGCAGATGCGGTCGCTCACGTCGCGCAGGCTGCCGTCCGGGCGTACCACCACCGCGCTGCCCGAGGGGTACTGCGGCTGCCAGGGGTAGGCGTTGACGGCGTCGTGGCTGTCGAACACGGCCTGCTCCTCCGGCTCCACCTGCGGCCACACGCTCAGCACCTCGCCGGGCTCCAGGTCGCCGGCGTAGAGCATGATTTCCCCGGTGTCGCGGTTCTGCAGGAAGGGGTAGCTCACGCGGCCCTCCACCGCCTGCACGCGCAGCTCCGGCACCGCCGTCACGAGGCTGGCGCTGGGCACCTGGAAGGGCGCGTCGCCCGGGCGGCACGCCGCCGGCGGCGACCACGACACCCGCCGCAGCGGGTTGTCGGTGATGCGCGCTTCCACCAGCCACCCGGCGGCGTTGGGACAGGTTTCCACCGGCGCGCCCTGGCAGCCCGGGCAGCGGGCGGTGGTGCCCGGCGCCACGCCATGCGCGATGAGCGTGTCGCGGTCCAGGCGGTGGCGCGCGCAGGGCTCGGTGCCCAGGGCCACCAGCGCCAGCTCCAGCAGGGCCTGCGGGTTGGTCAGGCCCTGCCCCAGCACCCGGGCCGTGTGGCGGATGCGGCGCCTGAAGGCCTCCATGTCCTCGCGGACCTCGAAGCTCTCCGTCACCTTCTCCCGCTGCGTTTGCTGAGCCTGCTCCACGACGCGCAGGTGGCGCCGGCCCATGCGCGCCAGCCCCAGCAGCCCGCCCAGGCGGCCCAGCGCATCGGCGCCGGAGGGGCGGGCATCCGGCTCCAGCGCCAGCGTCTCCCAGTGCCGCCGCAGCACCGGCTCCCAGTGGCGCGACAGCACCTGCCGCCATCGCTCGGCCGCCGCCGCGGGCAGCGCCGCGCGGGGGGTGTCGGCGGGCAGGTCCAGCGCCGCGGGGTCCTCGCGCAGCGCCGGGTCCAGGCCGGCCAGCCGCTGCCACTGGTCGCGCACGGCCAGCGCCTGCCCCTCGCCGTCGTGCTCGGCCAGCTCGGACAGCTCCGCGGCCAGCCGGTTGCGCGCCTCGCTCACCAGCGCGGCCAGCGCCTCGGGCCACAGCGCCGCCAGCACCGGCACCGGCTTGCCCGTGGCGCCCTGGCGCAGCCGGTCGGCGCGCATCAGGCGCAGCCGGTAGTCCTCGCGCGGCTCGCCGTCGAGCTTGGGATGGCCCAGCCCGGCTCCCAGGCGCTCCAGCAGCGCCAGCGCCTCATCGGCGGCGGTCTCGGCGCGGGCCAGGCCGACCCAGTGGTCGCGCAGCGTGCGCTCCAGCGCCTCGTCCAGCGTCGCCAGCGACTGCGCCATCAGGCCGATCAACACGCCCACCGGGCTGTGCGCCGGCTGCTCGGCGATCACGCGCGGCAGCAGGCCCAGCAGCCGCTCGCGCCGGGCGCGCGCGTCAGCCACGGGGCGCCTCCCACACCATGAGCCGGCTCACGCGCAGCCGCTCGCGCTCGCGCAGCGTGTCGGTCTGCGCCTGATGGGGCGCCAGCGACACCACGCTGTTGTCCTTGCGGTGGATGAGCGTGAAGCGCTGCACCGTCTGCCCGTCGGCCAGCTGGGGCAGGCCGTCGCGCAGCTTGGCGAAAGTCAGCGTGTCGCCGGGCTTGAAGGTGTCGAGCTTGACCTGCAGGCCCTGGCGCACCGCGGCCTCCTGCTCGGAGCCCAGGGCCGGGGAGAAGGCCGCGTCCACCCACACCTCGGGCGCGGGCGCCTCCAGGCTGAGCAGCACGGGGCTGCGCTCCGGGTCCAGCGTGCCGCGCTGGGCGGGTTCCAGCTGCAGGTCGCCGTTGTGCAGCGCGTAGCGGGCGGTACTGTCGGCCAGGGTATCGGGCCGCTCCGGGCGCGGCAGCCAGGCCGAGAGGCGGCGGCGGCCGGGCAGGTCCTGCACCTCGGCCACCTCGGCCACGGCGGTGAGGATGGCCAGCACCTTGGCCGCGCGCACCGGCTCGCCAACCTTGAGCGTGGCGAAGTAGGCCTTGAGCCCGGCTTCGAGCTCGCCGCGGATGCGCCGGCGCTCCTCCTCGCGGTAGTCCTCGCGCAGCACCAGCGTGGCGGCCACCTGCACGTACACGCGCTCGGCCGCGGCCACGGTCAGCCGCACGCCGGCCGGGCGCACCTTCTGCAACGCCTCGCGCACCTTGGCCACCAGCGCGTCGTCGATGTCCGGGTCGCCCAGGATCACCGACACGTCGCCGGCGATCTCCGGGTTCTCGCGGATGCTGGCCTCGGCCACGCCCAGGCTGCGCACCGCCTGCGCCAGCGCGTCCACGGTGCCGGTCTTGACCCGCTCCAGGTGGTAGCGCGCGCGTTCGCGCAGCTCGGCGTCGCTTTCCTCGGCCTGGGTGGGCGTGAGCTCGGCGCGGTTGTCCACCCCGTCCACGCCCCAGATCGGCCGCGGCATGAGCGTGACGCGGTGCGCGGCCACGGCTTCGGAGCCGGGCTCCACCGAGCGCACCCGCACCGCGGCTTCGAGCGTGCCCTTGCGGATGGCGGCGTCGGCCTCCACGGTCTCGAACAGCGCGATGTCGCGCCCCGCCAGCAGCGTGCCGGGCGGAATCGGGATGTCCTCCGGCGCGCTCTGGCCGCGGAAGAAGCTCACCAGCCCTTCCACGTGCCCGGCGCGGCGGCGCTCCAGGCCCAGCAGCGCCACCACCTTGTCCAGCGCGGCGCCCTCGGCGCTCTCCAGGTAGCCGAAGCGGTAGACCTGGCGCAGCTGCTCGTAGCAGACGGCCAGCTCGCGCGCGAAGGCTTCGAGCAGCGTGCGCGCCACGCTGCCCTCGTTGTCGTCCACCGGCACGGCGGCGCTGCGCGCCGCGGCCAGCAGATCGGCGCTGAGCCGGGCGAAGTCCTTGGTGTCGAAGGGCGTGTCAGCGGACATCCAGTTGCATCCCCAGTTCGAATTGGCCGTCGGCCACGTCGCGCACCGCCGCCGTGATGTCCAGCACACCCGGCTCGGAAGCCCGCTCCTCCACCCGTACCCAGAGGATCTCCTTCACGCGCGGCTCGGACTTGAGCGCCTCGCGCACGTAGCGGCGCAGCAGTTCCTTGTTGGCCCGGTCCATCGGCTCGCCGATGAGGTCGTAGATGCGGCTGCCGTAGCGCGGATGCGCCAGCCCCGCGAGCTCGCCGCGGTCCACCGCCAGGCGCAGCAGCAGCGCCTGCACCAGGTTGTCGCGCCCGTCCACCATGGCCGGGCCCGGGGGCGCCGGCGGCGCGCAGGGGTCCTGCGGCAGCGCCGGCCAGGCCAGGCGCAGGTCGGCCTTGAAGGGATCGGCGCTCACATCAACCTCCCCGGCGCCGCCGTGGCCGCGGGCGTGCAGGCCACGCCCGGCGCCACCATCGCCTGTGCCACCAGCAGCGTCAGCGACTGGGCGATGAAGTCGGCGAGGGCGCCGGCCAGCGCGGGCGCGTCCTGGCCGCGCAGGCCGTTCTGCATCACGAAGCCGCTGACCAGCGGCTCCAGCTGCGCCTTGCCGGGCGCGGGCGGCATCAGCGTCCCGGGCGCGACGGTGACGAAGCCGGCCACGGCCACGCCGGGCGTCACCATCACCTGCGAGGTGAACATCAGGATGGCCTGCGCCAGGCTGGCGGCGACGGCCTTGGCCAGGTCCGGGATGTTCTCGCCGCGCAACCCCTGCGCCTGCAGCGCGGCCAAGGTCAAACCTTCGAGCTGCTGCGCGCCGGGGCCGCCGGCCGGCGGCGGCGCCAGCCGCCCCGGGCCCGCGACG
>Ga0065721_10050405_pt1 | contig 20529 bp, 17 predicted proteins | sample Mesricmetagenome_FD_59108 | JGI IMG/M metagenome (GOLD analysis project Ga0065721, IMG submission 59108) | Mesophilic microbial community from rice straw/compost enrichment Sample: eDNA_1 v2 (version 2) | ecosystem: Engineered > Solid waste > Grass > Composting > Bioreactor | place: USA: Davis... | reverse complement strand
CCCGGCAGCTGCGGCATGCCGCAGGCTTCCGCGAACGCCGCGACGCGAATGATCGCGTTATGGCCCCAGTAGTTGCCTTCGTTGCCCGACCAGGTGGCGACGCCCCGCGCGATGATGCCGCCATACACGCGACCGGCGAACTGCTGGATGCGTGAAAACAAGCTGTAATGACCGTGCAGCATCGGCACGGTCTGCAGGATGCCGAGGTGCGCATCGCCCTGCATGCGACGAACCAGCTCGATCAATGTTTCCGCCGCCATCAGGCTGTCGGCGTCGAGCACGATCATGTAGTCGTAACGTCCGCCCCAGCGCTTGACGAACTCCTCGACGTTGCCGGCCTTGCGGCCGGTGTTGTGCCAGCGGCGGCGATACCAGACCGGCATGACGTTGCGCAGCTCACGGCGCAGCCGGTCGACGGCCAGCGATTCGTTGATCCACGCATCGACTTGCGTCGAGTCCGAAATGATGACGATCTCGAAGTGCTGGGCGGCGCCGGCCTGCGCGAGCGCTTCGGCCATCGCCTGCAGCGCAGCCGTCGTTGCGGTCGGGTCCTCGTTATATATGGGCATCAGCAGCGCGGTCCGCGACCCGGACAGCGATGCCTGCGTCTTCGGGACATGGATGGGCACCAGCAGGCCCGCGACCGCCGAAGCGGCGGAGAACGCGATCCACGCAAACGTGACGGTGAAGAAAAAGATCATCACGCCTTGCAGCACCGTCATCTTCGAGAACTCGACGATGCCGAGCATTTCGAACACGGCGTAGCCGGTCGTGCCGAGCGTGCCAAGAATGACGATGGCGCGTGCAAGTATTGCCCGGATCGGTGCCGGCCCGAGCGCACGCACGACGTCCGGTGCGCGCCTCAGATCCTGTACCGGCATGTCTATCGGGCGCTCGAAAGGCATGCCGCCGCGAACTACGTCGCGGCCTTCGGTGGGAGTCGTCGGGGATTTCAGCTGGCCGTCCATCGATAAAGCCAGGTTTCGGTAATGGGACGATTGGCGCGCAGCAGCCGCAATCGCAACTCGACCAGATTGCTGCCCGCCGGATCCAGCTCGAAGCTGGCGCGCACGCCCTTGGTCAATGGGTTCTGCTGCAACATGGGGTGCGACAGCTTGCCGGCCGAGGCGCCCACGTCAATCTTGAGATCCTCGATGTTACGCCCGGCGCCGGCGAAGTCGATCACGAAGATGCGGCGCTTGCCGTCGATCGTCGGACCGGTGCGCGTCGCGGTCGCCCGTCCCAGCGACGGGGTGATGCGCGGCGTAGCGTTCCAACGCAGGCGATACGATACGTGCCACGGCTTGCCGGCCGGCACTACGTAGTGCGGTCGGAAGAACGCGATGATGTTGTCGTTGCTCTCGTTCTCGGTGGGGATCTCCACCAGGTCCACCGAGCCTTTGCCCCAGTCGGAGGTGGGCTCGATCCAGGCGCTCGGGCGCAGCTCGTACTTGGCTTCGAAATCGCGATAGTCGCTGATGCGGCGGGACCGCTGCACCAGGCCGAACGCGCGCGGCGCTTCGGCCGTGAACGCCGATACCTGCAGCTGGGTGGGATTGCGCAGCGGGCGCCACAGACGTTCACCCGACGCCGTGACCACCTGCAGACCGTCCGAGTCGTGCACTTCATCGCGGAAGTCGTCGATGCGGGTGCGCTCGGATTCATCGAACAGAAACATCGATGTGAGTGGCGCGATCCCGATGTTGTCCAGGTCGACGCGCGGGAACAGCGTCACGTCCACATCCATGATGGTCTCGTTGCCCGGCTGGATCGAGAACCGATACGCACCCGTGGTGGACGGGCTGTCCAATAACGCGTGCACGACGATGCCGGAGGAGTTCGCCCCCGGACGTTCGATCCAGAACTGGGTGAACGCTGGAAATTCTTCGCCGGCCGGATGCGCGGTACGGATCGCCAGGCCACGCGCCGACAGCCCGTACTGCCCGCCGCGCGGCACGGCGCGAAAATAGGAGGCACCCTGGAACACCATGAACTCATCCCACACGGAGCGGGAATTGAGCAGCGTGCGCACGCGAAAGCCCGACAGCGGCAAGGTCTCGTTGGCGAGCAGCTTGGCGACATGCGGGCCGAGCGCAAACAGATTGGGCGTGCCGGTCAGGTCGGTGGCCATGCCGCTTTCCACCATCGACACCTTCACCGGTGTTTGAAACAGGAAACCGGCCGGCAGCAGCTCGACCCGAAACGGCACCTGCTCGTTGCGCCACAAGGCCATTTCCGGTTTGAAGCGGATGTCGCGGTATTGATCGTAAGAGAGCTGCTGGAGTACCGGGTTGCCTTCCAGGCGCTTCGGCACGTAGGCGGCCGCGGCGGTTCGTTTGGCCAGGTCGGTGACGGTCGCCGCCGTGAACTTGTAACTCGTCGTACGTGTGTTGTCGGCTGCCGGCTTCACCGAAGCCGCGCCCGCCACACAGGAGAAAGTGATGGCCAGCATCAGCAGCCAATAGCGGCGCATGACTTTCTGCGACTGCAGGGGGGGTCGTGTGCGCGGGATGAGCGGGACTGCAGGGTCCCGAGAATTTGCTGACTCGCCTGAATTCATCCGAATCGATCGTTCCTGGTTCAAAGGCCGCGGGCGCGAGCAGCGTGCAATCCTCAGGTCTACGCTTGTCTCGTTACCGCAGTTCCAGATTTCATCGCTGTCGCGGAACTGCGTCGCTTCGCCGCGGGTTACACGCTGCGATGTTTGCTCGTGGCATTACCGCCACAACAGACACCCACTTTACCAGCCTACACCGTTCGTACTGCATTCTTATCGGAGACCAGCATGACCGACGCGTCGCGAGCCCCGGATCGTGGCCATCCTAACCAATGGGCATTAGTTCTGGCGGCGGGCGAAGGTAGCCGGCTGCGCGCGTTGACCACTCAGCCTTGCGGTACGCCGGTGCCCAAGCAGTATTGCTCCTTGAGCGGCGGCCAATCGCTGGTGGAAGACGCCCTGGCGCGTGCCCGATCGCTGGTCGATCCGGAGCGCATGTGCGCCATCGTCGCCCAACAGCACCACCGCTGGTGGTCCAGCATTCCGGCGCTCACTGCGCTGGCACAGCCGAATCTGATCGTTCAGCCGAGCAACCGCGGCACTGCCATCGGCATCCTCTACTCACTGGTGCACATTTTAAGCCAGGACGAGGACGCGCAGGTGTTGTTGTTACCCTCCGATCACTACGTGGCGGAGGAGGCGACGCTGCAACGTTCGCTGCGGGCCGCGATGGAATATGTCGTGCGCTGTCCGCAGCGGCCGGTGCTGCTCGGGCTGCATCCGGATGAACCGGACAGCGAGCTGGGTTACGTCGTGCCGGGCGAGCTCGACCCGTTCGGCGGCCGAACCGTGGCCCGGTTCGTGGAAAAACCCGAGTTGGCTATGGCAGCCCAGATCGTGCGCGCCGGCGGCTTGTGGAACACCTTTATTATTGCGGCGTCGGCGCGCGCACTGTTGAACCTGTTCCTGCCGCGCTTCGCACCCATTGTCATGGAGATGCAAGTCATCGTCGGCAGCGCGCTTCAGCACCGCTCGGCAGGTGGCTGGCCGGCTATCGTCGATATGTATACGCGGCTGCCGGATCTGGATTTCTCGCGGGATCTGCTGGAAGGCCAGGAGGCTTCGCTGTCGGTGCTGCGTGTGCCGCCGTGCGGCTGGAGCGATCTGGGCACTCCGCATCGGGTCGGCGAGACGGTGCGCAAACTCGCCCGCGAGCGCGCCATGGATCCTGTGACCGACCTTCCTGGTTATATCAATCTTGCCGCCCGCCACGCGCACTTCGAGCGTTCCCTGTCTGGCGCGGTGCTCTGATCGCGAGCCCGCGCATGCACGAGCGGGGCAGATAAGCCCGAGAAGGATCTGCTGTGAGCCATTCCATCCCATTGCATTTCGGCCCGCAGCTGAGCGCCGCAGGAACTGAATTTCGGGTTTGGGCACCGGGCGCCCGGCGCGTCGATCTGATCCTGGAGAGCCGCGACGGCGCGCCGTCGCGGCAGCAATTCACGGCGGCGCAGGCGGGCTGGTTCGAAACATTGGCGCGCGGCGTCGGTGCCGGCGCCCGCTATCGACTGCGCATCGACGACGAGCTCGATGTGCCCGATCCCGCTTCGCGATTCCAGCCCGAGGGCGTCGCCGGCCCCGGCGAGATACTCGATCCCCATGCCTTTGAATGGCGCGACCTGCGCTGGCAGGGCCGCCCCTGGCACGAAGCCGTCTTGTATGAATTGCACGTTGGCACGTTCACTCGCGAGGGCAGTTACGCCGCCGCGATCGAGCACCTGGACGATCTGGCCAGGCTCGGCATCACGGCCATCGAGCTGCTGCCGCTGAACACCTTCACCGGGCGCCGGGGTTGGGGCTACGACGGAGTGTTGTTATATGCGCCGCAGCCGAGCTACGGTCGCCCCGAGGAGTTGAAACGTTTCGTTCAGGCGGCGCACGAGCGTGGACTGATGGTGCTCATCGACGTGGTCTACAACCACTTCGGGCCCGAAGGCAATTATCTGCACCGCTATTGTGAAGATTTTTTCACCTCGGCGCATCACACGCCGTGGGGCAGCGCTATCAATTTCGCGCATCCGGTCGTGCGGCAGTTCTTCATCCAGAATGCCCTGTACTGGTTGAACGAATACCGCTTCGACGGCTTACGGGTCGACGCCGTGCACGCCATGTTCGATGACGCCGACACGCATTTCATCGACGAGCTGGTGGACCACGTGCAGCGTGGCCCCGGCAGCGAGCGGCATGTGCACGTGGTGCTGGAAAACCATCACAACGAGGCGCGCCGGCTCGGCCGCAAGGGGCGCTCGATGGTGGCGCAGTGGAACGACGACTTCCATCATCCCATGCACATCCTGCTGACCGGTGAGGTCGATGGTTACTATCGCAACTACGCCGACCGGCCGGTCGAGCATCTCGGCCGCGTGCTCGCCGAAGGGTTCGCATTTCAGGGCGAGGTTTATCAGACCGAAGGCGCCGCGCGCGGCGAGCGCAGCTTCGCGCTGCCGCCGACCGCCTTCGTCAGTTTCATCCAGAATCACGATCAGATCGGCAATCGCGCCTGCGGCGAGCGGCTGGCTCGGTTGGCGCCGCCGGAAAAACTGCGCGCCGGTCTGGCGGTGCTGCTGCTGGCTCCCCAGATTCCGATGTTGTTCATGGGCGAGGAATACGGCGCCTTGCAGCCGTTCCTGTATTTCTGCGACTACCACGGCGAGCTGGCCAGGTCGATTCGCGAAGGGCGGCGCAACGAGTTCGCCTCGTTCGGTGCGTTCGCCGACGAGCAACGGCGCGAGCAGATTCCCGATCCCAATGACGAGCAAACCTATCGTGCCAGCCAGCTCGACCAGGCGGAGCGCACGCGCTCGCCGCATCGCGAATGGCTTGCGTACACACAGGCGCTGTTGGAAGTCCGGAATGAGCGGCTGGCTCCGCTGATTCCCGAGATCGTTCCGGCCGCTGCGCGCTATACAACCGATGATTGCGCGCTCACGGTGACATGGCCGCTGCGGGACGGTCGCGCGTTGCTGATGCAGGCGAATTTCGGTGACCCGGCCAAACCGGTGCACCGGCTGGGTGAGATCCTTTACTCGACCGCAGGCGCGTCGATGCAGGACGCAGCGCTCGGTCCCTGGGAAGTCAGGCTATCGTTGGGAGCGTCATGAACGCACTGGTGCCAACCGAGCCGGGTGCAAAATTCAACATTCCCCGCGCCACGTATCGACTCCAGTTCAATCACCAGTTCACATTCAATCACGCGGCGCGCATCGTGCCTTACCTGGCGAGGCTCGGCATCAGCCACGTTTATGCGTCGCCTATCCTCAAGGCGCGGCCTGGCAGCATGCACGGCTACGACGTGGTCGATCATTCGCAGCTCAATCCGGAGCTGGGCACCCGTGAGGACTTCGATCGGTTCGTGCAGACGCTGCACCAGCACGGGCTGGGCCTGATCGTCGACATCGTGCCCAATCATCTCGGCGTGATGGGCGACGACAACGTCTGGTGGCTGGACGTGCTGGAGAACGGGCCCGCCGCGCGTTGTGCGCATCACTTCGACATCGACTGGCGGCCGAACCGCGGCTCGATGCGGGATCGCATCCTGGTGCCCATCCTGGGCGACGCTTATGGAATGGTGATCGAGCGCGGCGAATTGCAGCTCGAATTCGACGCCGCCGGTGGCAGCTTTTCGGTTCGCTATCACGATCATCGATTGCCGATCGACCCGCGCGAATATCCACGCATTTTCTCGCAACCGATCTCGACGGACCTGCTGCCGCAAGACGACGCGCATCGTGCCGACTTCGACAGCTTGCTCAACAGCTTCAGCAATCTGCCGCCGCGCGACGATACCTCGGACGAAGCGGTGGCTGTGCGCTATCGGGACAAGGAAGCGCACAAGCGTCGCCTGGCGCGCTTGATCGAGCGCAGCCCCGAAGTCCTGCGTCACATCGAGGAGAGCGTCACGCGGATCAACGGAACGCCCGGACAGGCGGAAAGCTTCGATGCACTCGATGCCTTGCTGGAAGCGCAGGCCTATCGCCTGTCGTACTGGCGCGTGGCCGTCGACGAGATCAACTACCGGCGCTTCTTCGATGTGAACGACCTGGCGGCGCTGCGCATGAACGAGCGCAGCGTGTTCAACGTGACTCATCAGCTGATCTTCGAGCTGATCGACGCGGGCAGCATCGACGGCCTGCGCATCGACCACTCCGATGGCCTGTACGATCCCGAGGAATATTTCCTGCGGCTGCAGGAGCGCTTCGGCGGCGAGCCTGGCCGCAAGCCGCTGTACGTGGTGACGGAGAAGATCCTGGCCGCTCACGAGCGCCTGCCCGAGTCCTGGCAGGTTCATGGCACGACCGGCTACGACTACGCCGCGTTGCAGACCACCTGGCTGGTGTGCGGAGACGAGGAGTCGAGCATGACTCGCCGGTACCGCAATTTCACCGAGAACGAGGCGTCGTTCGAATCGATCGCCTACGAGAGCAAACAGCTGGTGATGCGTTCATCGCTGGGCGCCGAAGTGGAAGTGCTGGCGACGCAACTGGACCGCATCGCGCACCTGGATCGGCACACGGCCGATTTCACTCGCGCCGCGCTGCGCGAAGCGATTCGGGAAGTGATCGCATGTTTCCCGGTGTATCGCACATATATATCTCCGCGGGGCATCGGCGATGAAGACCGCAGGATCATCCACTGGGCGGCGGCGCTGGCGCGACGGCGCAGTACGGGCGTCGACGTGAGCGTGTTCGATTTTCTGCGCGACGTGCTGTTGAGTGACGCCGCGCAAGGGCGTTTGCCCTCGCATCGCCAGGCCATGCTCGAGTTCGCCATGAAGTTCCAGCAGGTGACCGCGCCGGTGACCGCCAAGGGCGTGGAGGACACCGCGTTCTACCGTTTCAATCGCCTCATCTGCCTGAATGAAGTGGGCGGCGATCCGAGCCGCTTCGGCGTGTCTTCGACGGCTCTGCATCAGGCCAATCTGGAGCGCGCCAGGCTGTGGCCGCATTCGATGCTGGCGACGTCGACTCACGACACCAAACGCAGCGAGGACGTGCGGGCTCGGATCGCGGTGCTCAGCGAGCTGCCGGATCTGTGGAAGCAGCATCTGTCGCGCTGGTCGCAGCTGAATCGAAACAAACGGCGCCAGGTGGAGGACGTGCCGGCGCCGGACCGCGAGGACGAATACTTGCTCTATCAGACGCTCGCCGGCATGTGGTCGCCCGAGCTGCCGACGGAGCAACTGATCGAGCGGTTGCAGGCGTACCTGACCAAGGCCGGGCGCGAGGCCAAGCGCTCCACGTCCTGGATCAATCCGAATGCCGATTACGAGGCGGCCGTCAGCGAGTTCGTCGTGCAGCTGCTGAGCAAGCCGGAGCGGAATGCGTTCCTGCGCGATCTCAGCTCGTTCGTGGCCACGATAGCCTTCTTCGGCCGGATCAATTCGCTGGTCACGACGGCCTTGAAGATCACGTCGCCCGGCGTGCCCGATTTCTATCAAGGCACCGAGTTGCCGGCGTTCACGCTGGTCGATCCAGACAACCGCGCGCCGGTCGATTTCGAGGCGGCCGCGGCCCAGCTGGAGTCGCTCTCGAATGTTTCAGATGCGCGGACCCTGCTGGACGAATCCGACGGTGCGCGAGCCAAGCTGTATGTAACGACCAAGCTCCTGCAGCTTCGCGCTGCCGACGCGGCGCTGTTCGCTCTGGGCAACTACCAGCCGTTGCAGGTGGAGGGCGAAAAGAAAGATCACGTATTTGCATTCATGCGGACGCATGAAGGGCGCGCCTGCGCGGTCATCGTTCCGCGGTGGTCGGCGCGGCTGGTGGGTGGCGAGATGCGCCTGCCATTGGGCGACACCTGGGGAGATACCAGAGTGCTCCTCGGAACTGACGTCGATGGCGAATTGCGCGACGTCTTCACGGCTCGGCCCGCGCGCGCAGGCGCTGAGGATGGCGCGCTTCGGCTCGCGGAAGTCCTCTCCACGTTCCCGCTTGCCGTGCTGACTTCCGCGCCGGTTTCTCACGGCACATAAGGCGCGGCACACAGCGCGCCGCGCCGCCGACAATCAGACGAAGTAGACGTGTGCAATCGCGGCTGTTTGTATATACAGCCGCGAAGTGCCTGCGTATGATTCGCTCACTCGACTCGAGCCGGACCCGCCGCAGGAGGATCTCATGTCTGATACAGCCTTGTCGGAACTGATCGAGCAAGAGCGCATCGAGCTGATGCAGGTCCATGCCATGGCGCGATGTTTGAACGACGTACTGCTGTACGCGGACGACGATGACTCGCCGATGCACGCAGACGTGGCGCTGGTGATTGCGCGTCTGTTGAATGAATGCGTCGGACGGCTGGAGAAGGTCCGCACGCGTGTAGCGGACTTGGAGCGGGCCGCGCAGGCGTTGCCGCCGCCGGATCGAGTGGGAGAGCCGCGCCCTTCGTATCGAGTCAGTGTGCGACGGAACGACTGTCATCAACTGGATGACGGATCCATGCCGCGCTCGGACGCTTCGGAACCTTGGCTGAGGGTGCGCGATTGCTCGGACGTCGTGCGCACAGGAGATTATTCATGCAAGCCGAGTTTGAGAAATTGGGTGAGCTGATCAAGGATATCCGCGTCGCCATGGTCACGACGGTGGAGACGGATGGAACCCTGCATACGCGGCCGCTGGCCGCGCTCGCCTACGAGAATGACGGTCAGCTATGGTTCTACACCGCGATCGATTCGGCGAAGGTCGATGAAGTCATGCACGACGTGCGCGCCAGTGTGGCGTTTGCCGATTCCGCCAAGGATGCCTACGTCGCTGCGTCCGGCACGGCGGACGTCGTCAACGATCGTCAGCGCATTCATGAGCTGTGGACGCCGTTCGCCAAACCCTGGTTTCCGAATGGCCCGGAGGATCCGAACCTGGCGCTGTTACGCGTGCACGTCGAGCGTGCCGAGTACTGGACCTCGCCTGGCAAGGCGGCTTATCTGTTCGGCGTGGCCAAGGCCGCGGTGACCGGTAAGCGCACTCAGCTGGGCGACAACCGCAAGCTGACCATGTAACTGCCGCTGGAATCAATCGCGCCCCGGCGCTGCGTCACCATGGCATTCGTAGTGCTGCACCGTTCGGGGCCGTTCCAATAGATACTTGTCGTCGAGCGGGTAGTAACGCGCCAGCTCGATGTCGTCTCCGGCGAATGCGCGAATCGAATCGAGCGACTCCCACCAGCTCAGGGTAATCACTTCGGTGCGTCTGTCGTCCAGATCACGCACCGCGATGGCGGCACCCCTGTTGCCGGGCGTTGCGCGGTAGTCGTCCAGGCCGGTGCCTTTGATATAGCTCACATATTCGTCGCGGTGCTCGCGCCGGATCACGCCGCGCCATTCACGCAAGATACTGCTCATAGCTGTACTCCCGTGCCCAAGAGAGCAGCCTCGCGCGCTCAAGGCAGATTGAGCGTGAGGGTTTCGCTCTCGTTGAGCCGCACGTTCACGATGTTGCGGAATTGCAAGTCCTCGTCGGTCGTCGGGTTCTCGTCGTTGCCGAGGCATGTGACCGCGACTGTGTAATCGCCCGCGGGCAGAAACCTCAATGCGTAGAAGAACGTGTTGCTCGTGGTGCTGGTGAAAACAGGCGCGGTGGCGAAGGGTTCGACGCCGGTGCCGTCGATGTCGTCGGGAGTGATGTCCCGGCCCTGGAACAGATAAACGGCGCCGCGGCTCAGCTCCTGCCCGGCCGGGCACGAGCTGCTGATGATGCCTTCGATACGGCTCGCCCTGGCTGTCTGGGCGGTCCGCATCGAGGGCGTGAGCGTGTACTCGTCCTGGCGGCGGTTGACGCTGAGCGACTTGCGCAGGTCCAGGACCAATGTGAAGGAGTCGGAGCTGCTCTCGTTGTCCTCGACGTTGAAGCTCAACGCTGCGAAGCCGCCCTCGGCCACGTTCAACGGGAACTGCGTGCCGGCGAAGGTGCTGACGAAAGCCTCGTTGGCCCGATCCTCATCGAACAACAGCCGCACCCCCGTGTAGTTGCCCTCGGGCAGTCGTTCGTTCGTGAACAGTCGCAGCACGCCGTTTTCCTCGGCGAGGCTGATGAGGTTCACCTGTTCGCTGTCGAGGAACTCCAGGGTCCTGGTGCTGCCGCTGCTGGTGTTCAGTTCCAAGCCGCGGATGTTGGTGACCACCTGCGTGATGTTGGGGTCGGCGGGCAGCTCCGTGCCCAGGTCCATGGTGACCTCGCCTTCGCAGCCGGCGAGCAGGGCGAGCAACGCGAGCGCGCTCAGGCGGCCGATGCCGCCGCGCCCGAAGCTGAATCGCGACCAAGCTGAACGTTGCACAACGACCATGAAGCGCCCCATCGAAGTCCTTGCCGTAGCATCCCTGATTCTGATGCCGGAGTCCCGCTTTTGGTCAGGGTCGCTCGGCAGAAAGTTCCCGGCCCGTCGTCGCTGGCAGCGCGGCCGGCGATGCCGATTGTGGCTTCCCGCAATCGTCCCGGCCAGTGCGTCCGGCTGCCCGTAAGGACACATCACAGTCGGGGCACCCGCCCATACTCTGCGCGACGGACGTGCGGGGTTCATCACGACAACGTGATCGCCGCCGGCCCATTAAGGGGAATGCATCGTGGAACGTGGTGTCATCGTGGGCGGGCTGATGATCTGCGGCAGTTTTCTGCTCGCGGCGCTGCTGAACCGTTCCGCAATGGAAGAGGTGCCGGCGCCGGTCGCGCCGCCAGTTGTTCAGCCGGTGGCGACTCCCGCCGTGACCGATTGCGCCGAAGGGGACACGCACGCCGACGCGAACCGCCCCAGTATCGCCGCCGAGCCGCCCGCCGCTGACCTTATGGTCAATGGGCCGGATGCATGTCGACGCTGAGAATCCATCCGCCGCTGCACCCTTCGCTGGTCTGAAGCCGCGGCTGGTTGTATGCCAACGCATTAGCGCGCGCTCCGTTCTCCTCCCGCTCGGACGCACGTTGCAGCCAGTCGCGGCTTCTCCTCATCCCGCTGGCTTCAGCTACCATTCGTCGCCTGTGCATCATTGGGGCGGCGTGTGGTTGGAGCGAGTCGGGCGTTGCTGGGTTGGTTGGCGCTGGCGCTCGCGCCCGGCATGAGTGGCTGCGCACGCGCGCCCCAGGAACTGGCCATCTCCGGGCCCACCATGGGCACGACTTATTCGATCAAAGTCGCCTCCGCTCCGGAGGACGTCGATGCCCATGCGTTGCGAGTCGCGGTCGATCAGGTGCTCGAGCGCATCGATCTGAGCATGTCCGGCTATCGCGCCGATTCGGAGATCTCCCGCTTCAATACCTCGTCCTCGACCGATTGGTTCGAGGTATCCATCGATCTGGCCACCGTGGTCGACTATGCGCTCCAGGTCAGCCGCGAGTCGGACGGTACGTTCGATGTCACCGTCGGGCCGCTGGTCGCCGCGTGGGGCTTTGGCGCACGCGGCGAGCCCATCGACTTGCCTGACCCGGGCAAGCTCGACCAACTGCGCGCGCAGGTCGGTTATCGAAAACTCGAAGCACGCTTGCAGCCGCCCGCGCTCCGCAAGTCCGAGGCGAGCGTGCAGGTCGATCTCAATGGCATCGCTCCGGGATACGCCGTCGATCTGATGGCCGAGCGCTTTCGAGCCATGCGCCTGGAACGTTTCATGATCGACATCGGCGGCGAGATCCGTGCGCAGGGCCGGAATGTCCGGGGTGAGCCCTGGCGGATCGCCGTGGAGCGGCCGATCGACGCGGAGCCCGAGCCCTATGCCATCTTGAATCTGGAGGATGCAGCGGTGACGACGTCGGGAGAGTATCGTCACTACTTCGATCGCAACGGCCAGCGCTACTCGCACACCATCGATCCACGCACGGGACGGCCGGTCGAGCACAGCCTCGCCTCGGTGGTCGTCGTCGGCGCGACAGCGATGGAGGTGGATGCCTGGACGACGGCGTTCAACGTGCTCGGCACGGACGCGGGTCGCGAGCTGGCGCTCAAACGAGGTATGCCCGTGATGTTCATAGACCTGCAAGGCACCGAGCTGCGCTCGGTGACCACGCCACAGTTCGATCGCTATCTGTCATCGGCTCAACCCAACGGGAAATAAACATGAAGTGGATGATTTCGACCAGCCTGGCCATGACCGCGATGCTGGGCGCCAGCACCGCCGGCGCCCAGATTTCGGGAACGCAGATCGACGCCGCCGCCGACAAAGTCGCGACGAAGGTCATCACCTGGCGTCGGGACATCCATCAACATCCCGAGCTGAGCAATCGCGAGACGCGCACCGCCAAGCTGGTCGCCGATCATTTGAAGAAGCTGGGCTTGCCCGTGCGCACCGGCATTGCTCATACCGGTGTGACCGCGGTGTTGAAAGGCGGCAAGCCGGGGCCGGTGATTGCGCTGCGCGCCGACATGGATGCTTTGCCGGTATCGGAACAAGTCGACGTGCCGTTCAAGTCGACGGTCACGACCGAATATCTCGGCAAGAAAGTCGGCGTCATGCATGCCTGCGGCCATGACTCGCACGTGGCCAATCTGATGGGCGTCGCCGAGATGCTGGTGAGCATGAAACAGGATCTGCCCGGCACGGTGCTGTTCATTTTCCAGCCGGCCGAGGAAGGTGCGCCCGAAGGCGAGCAGGGTGGGGCGTCGTTGATGATCAAGGAAGGGGTATTCAGCGAAGTGAAGCCCGAGGCGGTGTTCGGCCTGCATGTCACGTCGACGCTCAACAGCGGCACGCTCGGTTATCGCTCCGGCCCGTTCATGGCCGCTTCGGATTCGTTCCGGATCGAGGTGCAGGGCCGGCAGTCGCACGGCTCGCGGCCCTGGTCCGGCGTGGATCCCATCGTCGCCGGCTCGCAGATCGTCATGGGCTTGCAGACCATCGTGAGCCGTCAGATCGACATCACCGAGCTGCCGGCGGTCGTGACCATCGGCAAGTTCGACGGCGGCGTTCGTCACAACATCATTCCCGACAAGGTGGAGATGTTCGGCACGCTGCGCACGTTCGACAAGGACATGCGCGCGGACATCATGAAGCGCATCGATCACGCGGCCAGCAGCATCGCGCAGTCCAGTGGCGCGCAGGCGAAGGTCGTGTTCAATCCGGGCAACAATCCGGTCGTCATGAACGATCCTCGGCTCACGCAGCAGGCGCTGCCGTCGCTGCAACGGGTCGCGGGTGAGGATAAGGTCGTGATGCTGCCCTTGATCACCGGCTCCGAAGATTTTGCGTATTACGCGGAAATGATTCCGAGCCTGTTCTTCTACGTCGGCGTGACGCCGCCGGGGCAGGATGCGAATGCAGCGCCGAGCAATCACTCGCCATTGTTCTATATCGATGAGCCGGGCATCGCGTTTGCGACCCGTGCGCTGGCGTCGGTGGCGATCGATTACTTGCAGGGCGCGAAGTAACTAGCGCAGTTCCGCCAAAGCCGCCTCCATGGTATCGCCGATCCCGTCATGGATGACCAGATCGGCGATCTGATCCATGGGGGTCGGATCCCGATTCACGATGACGAGTTTCGCGCCGTTCTGTTTGGCGCGAACCGGAAAGTCCGCCGCCGGAAACACCGAAAGCGACGAGCCGAGCACCAGAAACAGATCGCAGGCGAGCGTTTCTTGCTGCGCGCGGCGCATGGGCAGCTCCGGCATTTGCTGGCCGAAAGAAATGGTGGCGGTCTTGATGATGCCGCCGCAGCGCTTGCAGGGCCCGACCGTGTTGGTCTGCTCAAACTCGCGCTCCAGCTCCGGCAGCTCGATGCGCGTCTGGCACTTCAGGCACCTGGCGTAGGTCGAGTTGCCGTGCAGCTCGATCACCTGCTCTTCGGGGACGCCCGAGATCTGATGCAGGTTGTCCACGTTCTGAGTGACCACCGCGCTGGCGCGACCGGAACGAACCAGCTCCGCCACGGCGTAATGTCCGCGGTTCGGCTTCGCGCCCACCCAGCCATCGGCATTGCTGAACCGCCGGCGCCACGCCTCGCGACGAGTGTGCTCCGAGGCGATGAACTCCTGGAAATAAATGGGCTGTATCTTGCTCCACAGGCCGCCGGGGCTGCGGAAATCGGGAATGCCGGATTCGGTGCTGATGCCGGCGCCGCTGAATACCAGAACGCGCTGGCTGGCGCGAAGCAGATCGCTCAGTGCAGTCATAAGAGTCAGCGGTGGACGGTGGACGACGAGTTGAGAGGTGGGAGGAAACAGTCTCCTCTTTATACTCTCACGCGCCGCCCGTCCCGCCTACCGCCAACTTACCGAAGCTTTTGCAAGCCCCGGCATGTCTTAAACGGTCGAGCCCGGCAGCCCGTTCCGTCGAATCAGTGCTGCGTCAGTTGCAGCTCACCGTCGACCACGGGAATTTGCGGCCCCGGATCACGGTCCATGCGCACCGTATGTTCCTGGTCGCCGAGCCGGTAGCGGACGTCGTAGCCCACGATCTTCTCTTTGCTGTCGTACACGGTCTCGCAGCGCTTTTCCGTGGTCGTATAGGTGTTGCCGTTCTGCATGCGCTGCTGAACTTTGTTTCCAGCATAGCCGCCAGCAGCCGCGCCCGCAGCGGTGGCGATTTTCTGGCCGCGGCCATCGCCGATTTGATTGCCCAGCACACCGCCCACGACGGCGCCGATGACGGTGCCGGCAATGCGCTTCTCATCCTTCACCGGCGCTTGATGGGTGACGACGTGATCGCTGCAAACCTCCCGAGGCGTTCGGGTGGTCTCCTTCACGGCATCGACATTCAGCACCTCTGCGAATTTGGGGCTGCGATCGAACATATCCAGATTGGCGACCGCCGCACCCGCCGTCACCACGGCTGCGCCGATCACCAGGCCGGTAACCAACGACTTGTTCATGAATGCTCCTCCAGTGCCGCGCCGACAATTACGCGCAGCATGTAGGACAAAGATTAAACGAAGCGCGTTGCGGACGGTTCCCGTCGCCATCCGGCGTCAGTCAGCGCTGCAACAAAAAGGGCGCCGGAAAGCTTCGCGGCGCCCTAGTAAAAGATTTTCCGACAGCTTCGATGTCAGTTCGCGCGCGCTTCGCGATGCTCCTGCTGTATTTCGCTCTTGATCGTTTTTTCCAGCCAGTCGTCCATCGTGATCATGGTGTTGCGTCTGGACTGTGCGTGCATGCCGATGATCACGCCCGTCGACTCGTCGATCACAGGCGCACCCGGCGCGATGTCGCGCGAGTCCAGATCGTGCGTGAAGCCGCCGGCACTCGAATGGACGATGCCGTTCGCGCGACGCTCGTACACCGTGCCGCGAGCTTTGCGTTTGATGCTGTCCGCGTCGATATCGCTCTTGTAACCAACCATCACGACCGAAGCGGCGGCGCCGGAGAAACGGCCGAGCGGCAGGGTCCGCTGGGCATACCGCGAGGGTTGGCTCAGTCGCACGACGGCGAAGTCCTTGCTGATCTGACCGGCGGCGCCGGCTTCATCCCACTGCGATTTCACATACGAAACCGGAATGCGCTCGCGCACCTGACCGAGCGAATCGATGCTGTTGTACGTGCAGTCGGTAGGCTCGGCACCCGAGGCGCCCTTCTGGAACGTGTGAGCGACGGTGACGCCGATGTCGAATGCGCCGACCAGGAATGCCGTGGAGGTGCGCTGCTTGCCGTCCACCATGCAGGAGATCACGCCGACACCGCTGAACGAAGCGTAATCCTTGGAGGTGACTTCGGTCCGGCGCAAGGAGGTTTCGTGCGGGGTCGCCTGGTCGTGCGCCGTGGAGAACCGGAAGAAATGCTGATGCTCGGCGGGCGAGGACAGATCCGGGGCGCACTGGCTGCCTTTGGCGCACAGAGCCAGATCGGCGTGCGCGCGCTGGTTGCCCAGCAATGCCAGCGCCGCCAACGCACCCGTCACCAGCGCGAGCTTCACCGCGCTCGATCGAGAGTTGCTGGCAGGGGGCAGAGAGGCAAGTTTCACGCGCATGGTCACCACCGGCTCGGATTCTCGAGAAGTTCGCACGCCCGGGCGGGGGTTTGCTTTAGGGCGAAGCCTGAAGCACCCGATCGCCCTGGCCTGTCCGCTGTCTGCGGACGGGGACAGTCAGGGGCCACTATTCCTGCGACCGAGCCTAGGGCGCGGAGTTCGATGCAGGCGTGACGCGCCTCAAAGTCTCCGTTGAAACCGAAAATCCCCGATGAAGCCGGCCGGGCGGGCGCCCTGCCTGGACAGGTGGACGGCAAGGCTCAACGCCCAAAAAGTTCCGTACACTTGGCATCATGATGGCAACGATTTCCGACAACGCACGCAGCCTGCTCGCTGACAGCGAACAACGGCTGGCCACCGCGCGCGAAGAAAACCCAGACGCCTGGAGCGCGATTCTCGCGGAAGCACGCGTTGCCGAATCGTTGCCGCGAGTGTGGACGTGCAGTGAGTTCGTCGCGACCAGCTGCCTGCGCTCGCCTGCTTTATTGACCGATCTCATCAAAGACGGAAACCTGTTTTCGCGCGCGTCCGACGATTGGTTGGCGCAGGAAGCAGAAGCGCGCGTGCGTGGCGAATCAGATGCCGAACTGATGGAGTCGCTGCGGCGCTTCCGCAAGCGGCACATGGTACGCATCGCGTGGCGTGACATTGCTGGGTGGGCGTCGCTCGATGAAACACTTCGCGATTTGTCGACCCTGGCCGACGTTTGCATCGATCTGGTCTACCGGCGCATGTATGCGGCACTGGTTGCGCGCTACGGCACGCCCCGAGGCGCCGAGAGTGGGGAGCCTCAGCCGCTGATGATCCTCGGCATGGGCAAGCTCGGTGGCGGTGAGCTCAATTTTTCTTCCGACATCGATCTGATCCTGCTGTATCCGGAAGACGGCGAGACCGATGGCGCGCGTCCGATCGACAACGCCGAGTTCTTTCTGCGGCTGGGTCAGAAGATCGTCCAGCAGTTGGCGACGCCAACGGTCGATGGCTTCGTGTACCGGGTCGATCTGCGCCTGCGGCCGTTCGGCGACAGCGGTCGCCTGGCACTGAGCTTCGCGTCCTTCGAGCACTACCTGCAGCAGCATGGCCGCGATTGGGAACGCTACGCGTACGTCAAAGCGCGGGCGCTGACTGCGAAGGAGCAGTTCCCGTCGCTGTACGACGAGGTGCTCCGGCCGTTCGTCTATCGGCGCTATCTCGATTTCAGCGTGTTCGAGTCGCTGCGCGATATGAAGGCGATGATTGCGCGCGAAGTCGAACGCCGCGAGCTGAAGGACAACGTCAAGCTCGGCCCTGGCGGCATCCGCGAAATCGAATTCATCGTGCAGGCATTCCAGCTGATCCGCGGTGGCAGCGATCGTCGTCTGCAGGGCAAGGAGCTGCGCGTCATCCTGCCGCAACTCATCGGCCAGCGCTTGCTGCGCGAGGACGCGGTCCGGGATCTGGAAAGTGCGTACTCCTATCTGCGTGTGCTGGAGAATCGACTGCAGCAATGGAACGACGAGCAGACCCATCAACTGCCTGACGATCCGCGCGCCCGGGAGCGATTGGCCTTTGCCATGAACGCCGCGAGCTGGGACGAGCTGGCAGCTCAGACCAACGCGCACCGACAACGCGTGGAGCGCTACTTCACACAGACCGTGTTCGGTCCGCAGGAGCGCACCGACGGCATCGCTTCGATCGAAGCGACATTCGATCTGGAGGCCGATGCGGCAGAGCGTGCACGAATGCTCGTCAGCTGCGGCGTGGCGGATCCCGAACCGATCAATGGCCGGTTGGAAGAGCTGCTCAGCAGCACTTACTACCGTCGCCTCGACGAAACGGGCCGCCGACGGCTGCGCGATCTGCTCGCACGCATTCTGCGGATGCTCGCCTCGGATCCCGCGCCGACCACGACGTTCGCCAGGATCTTGCGGATCTTCGAAATGATCGGTGGCCGCACGGTCTATCTCGCTTTGTTGACCGAAAATGCCGCGGCTCTGCGCCGACTGGTGAAGTTGTGTGCGCGCAGTCAATTCCTGGCGGATCAAATCGCCGCCCAGCCACTGTTGCTGGATGAGCTGATCGATGAGCGCTTCATCGAAGAAGTGCCGTCACGAGCGCAGTTCGCGGCCGACCTCGCTTCCTCACGTGGCCGGATGCAGCACGAAGATCCCGAGCGTCAGGTCGAGATCCTGCGTCAGTTCCAAAGCGCGGCGATGTTCCGCGTCGCCGTTGCCGATCTGACCGCCGGCTTGCCGTTGATGAAGGTCAGCGACCGCTTGACCGACATCGCCGAGCTGATCGTGCAGGAGGCGTTGTCGCTGGCCTGGGCGCAGATCACCGCCAAGCATGGCGTGCCTCGTTACGTCGATGAACAGGGCGAGTCGCGCATGGCGCACATGATCGTGGTCGCGTACGGCAAGCTCGGCGGTCTGGAGCTGGGCTATGGCTCCGACCTGGATCTGGTGTTTCTGCATGACTCGACCGGCGAGTCGCAGCGGACCGATGGCGAGCAGTCGGTAGAGAATACGGTGTTCTTCCAGCGGCTGGGCCAGCGGCTCGTGCATCTGTTGACGGTACACACCGCGGCGGGCCGGTTGTATGAAGTGGATACCCGCTTGCGACCGGGCGGCAATCGCGGCCTGCTGGTGCAGTCCCTGGCGGCGTTCCGCGAGTACGAATTTCAAGAAGCCTGGACCTGGGAGCATCAGTCGTTGCTGCGAGCCCGGGCGATCGCGGGCGATCCGCAGGTGTGCGAGCAGTTCGAGCTGGCCCGCATCGAAGTGCTTCGCAATGCCGTCCGGCGCGATGGCTTGAAGAATGAAGTGCGCAAGATGCGCGAGCGCATGCGCGAAAATCTGTCCAAGGCGCGCCCGGGGCAGTTCGACATGAAGCAGGATGCGGGCGGCGTGGCCGACCTGGAATTCCTGGTGCAGTTCTGGATGCTCGAGTGGGCGGACCGCTATCCGGAGATCGTCACGTTCTCGGACAACATCCGGCAGCTGGAAAGCCTGGGCTCGGGCAACCTGGTGCCGCAGTCGCGGGTGGATTTCCTGGTCGATACCTACCGCAAATACCGCCAGCGCATGCACCGGCTGGCCCTGGATGGCGCCAAAAACGTGGTGAGTGACGCGGAATTCGTGGCCGAGCGCCGGGGCGTGGTGGAACTTTGGCAAGAGGTCATGCGCGAGGCGGGCGATCTGCGATAATCCGGTTCTTCCAAAGCCCATGCCCATGCCGTTATGACGACTGAACCTGCCGCCAAGCTGATCCAGCCCAACGCCCAGAACCAGTACACCGTGACCGCGGCCGATTTGCCACTGTCGTGCCCCATGCCCGGCATGCACCTGTGGAATTCGCATCCCAAGGTGTTCCTGCCCATCGAGAAGACCGGTTGGGCCAAGTGCCCCTACTGCAGCGCCGAGTACACGCTGAGCCGGTGATTCTTTCCATGCTCGGTATCGGCCCCGGCGGGTGCGGCCGGGAACCTGGGGAGCCGCGATCGAAAACTGGCTCACGCTCCGCCGTGACCGATTTGGTTACCATGGCGGGATGACCAAAACACTGGATACCACGCCGGCGGCCGACGGCTTCTACATGCCGGCCGAATTCGAGGCGCACGACGGTTGCTGGATGCTGTGGCCGGAGCGGCCGAGCAACTGGCGGCTCGGCGCCAAGCCGGCACAGAAGGCGTTCTCCGCCGTTGCCACCGCAATCGCCACCGGCGAGCCGGTTACCGTCGGTGTCTCTCGCGCGCAGTTCCTGCAAGCCCGGGCCATGCTGCCCGACGCGATTCGCGTCGTGGAGCTGTCGAGCGACGACGCCTGGATGCGCGATGTCGGTCCCACCTTCGTGGTCAACAAGCGTCGCGAGCTGCGGGGTGTCGACTGGGTGTTCAATGCCTGGGGCGGCATCAGCGGCGGTTTGTATTTCCCCTGGGACCAGGATGACCTGGTGGCCCGCAAAGTCCTGGAGATCGAAGGCTGCGATCGTTATCGCGCACCGTTCGTGCTGGAGGGCGGCGCCATCCACGTCGATGGTGAGGGCACGCTGCTCACCACCGAAGAATGTCTGCTCAGCCCGCATCGCAATCCGCATCTGGACAAGGGGCAGCTGGAAATCCTGCTGCACG
>Ga0065721_10050404_pt1 | contig 20539 bp, 17 predicted proteins | sample Mesricmetagenome_FD_59108 | JGI IMG/M metagenome (GOLD analysis project Ga0065721, IMG submission 59108) | Mesophilic microbial community from rice straw/compost enrichment Sample: eDNA_1 v2 (version 2) | ecosystem: Engineered > Solid waste > Grass > Composting > Bioreactor | place: USA: Davis... | reverse complement strand
CCGCCACCAGCGTCTCGTGGATCGATCCATTGCCGGCCGCCGCGACCACCAGGCCCCGCACTCCGCTGCCGACCAGCGCATCGACCACCACGCGGCCCGGTTGCGCATAGCTGGCGACGATCTCGACCGCGGGCCAGTTCTGCGGCAGCGGCAGGGCCTGCCGGGGCAGACGCAGCGGCGCACGCGTGAAGCGCACCAGCGCGTCCTGCACCAGCCCGATCGGCCCGGTGCCCGGAGAGGCGAACGCGTCGACGGCCGAGGTGTGCGCCTTGACCGCGTCGCGTCCTGCGTGAATCTCCTGATTGATGACCACCAGCACGCCCTTGTCCGCCGCGTCAGGATGCGCCGCGACGCGTACGGCATCGAGCAGGTTCAGGGGGCCATCGGCCGACAGCGAGGTCGCCGGCCGCATCGCCGCGGTCAGCACCACCGGCACGCTGGCCACGCCGGCAAGATGCAGCAGCATCGCCGTTTCTTCGAGCGAATCGGTGCCGTGCGTGATCACGATGCCGGCCACGTCGTCCTGCGTGGACCAGTGGTGGACCCGCGCCGCCAGCCGCGCCCACAGGCCGAACGACATGTCCTTGCTGTCGATCTGCGCGACCTGCTCCGCCTCGATCCGCGCGACGTCCTTCAGCGCCGGGACAGCCTCGAGCAGTGCCGACACCGGCACGGTCGCCGCCTGATAACGCGCGCTGCTGGCGGCGCTGGACGAGGAACCGGCGATGGTGCCGCCAGTGGCAAGAACGATCACGCGAGGCAAGGTCATGGGCACGAGATATCCGTAAACAGGCGGCGATTGTACCCGCCGCGACGGCCCGCTCCCCTACGGTCTTGCCCTGCCCCGCAGCCCGACCGTCCGGCCCCGAAAGTGGACGAGGATGCAAATTCCTCTTGCACTTCGATCGATACTGTATAAAATCACAGCACACTGTTCAAACGTACAGTGTTGCACATGGCGGCCACCGACGGCCTGCACGCTTCGCAGCGCGCGCCACCGGCCGGACCGCCACCGGATACAACAACACGGACAAGCCATGGCGACTCTGACACCCCGGCAGCAGCAGATCTTCGACCTGATCCGCAACACCATCCGGCAGACCGGCATTCCGCCGACCCGCGCCGAGATCGCTGCGGAGTTCGGCTTTTCGTCGCCGAACTCGGCCGAAGAACATCTGCGCGCGCTGGCTCGCAAGGGCGTGATCGAGCTGACGCCCGGCGCCTCGCGCGGCATCCGGCTCAAGGTCAATCGCAGCGACTCCGAAATGCCGGACCAGTTCTCGCTGCCGATGGCCGGCGTGATGCAGCTGACGCTGCCACTGGTCGGCCGTGTCGCCGCCGGCAGCCCGATCCTGGCGGCCGAGCATATCGACCGCCAATACCAGGTCGACGCCTCGGTCTTCGACGAACGCCCCGACTACCTGCTGCGCGTACGCGGCATGAGCATGCGCGACGCCGGCATCTTCGATGGCGACCTGCTCGCGGTCAAACGCGCGCAGGATGCCGCCAACGGCAAGATCGTGGTGGCACGCATCGGCGAGGACGTGACCGTCAAACGGCTCAAGCATCGCGGCGACGCGATCGAGCTGATCGCCGAGAACCCGGACTTCGCCAACATCATCGTGCGGCCCGGACGCGAGGAATTCTCGCTTGAAGGCATCGCCGTCGGACTGATCCGCCAGTCCGGCTTCTAGCCCAACGAAGCAATCCGGCAGGCGCCGCCGCCTTGGCGCCAACCTCAGTCATGCAGCCACACGAGCCGCAGGGCCCCGTGTTGCCGCAAGACTCCGCTGACGCCTTACCGAAGAGGACCACCATGCTGCAAGCCGACCGCTCCCTGACCCGTTACCCCGTCAAGCCCACGCCGTTCCGCCAGTCCAAAGGTGTCCGCATCTACCAGGGCGCGCAGCGCCGCACCATGGTCGGCAGCATGGCGGCGATCTGCCGGATGCTCGAACTCGATCAGCCGGGGGTGAAGTTGAATGCGTGAGGTTGATCGCGTGAGGTTGATCGCGTGCGGTCTAGCGCGGGAGGTCTGGCGCGTGAATTCGAACGTGCGAGGCAAGCCGCGTTCGTGCGATCGCAGCGACAAGATCGACTGCGTTGAGCGCCTGCGCGCGCGTCCGCGCGAGACGCGGGATATGGCCGCCCGATCGAAAGCGACGGCTCTCGCGCATCGCAACAAACCCTTACAACTCGGACCGTGAATTCGTTAACGCATGGCCTAGCCTGTTCCCATGCTTTTCGAAGGAGACGGCCATGCCTTCGTCAGACGACACCGTCAAGCTGCTTCGCCCCGGTCGCCGCACCATGAACTGGCACGACGTGGCACTGATCGCAGCGGGTTGGATCGCCTTGTGCATGGGTATTGGGTGGACGATCACCAAGGCCGCTGCAAGGCTGGTTTGAGGACCGACTTGAGGCGCTGGCCCGCCCGATGATGCTCGCCACAAAGCAAAACAGCCGCTCGATGAGCGGCTGTTTGCATGGGATCTTGGGGTGGCTGATGGGACTCGAACCCACGACGACAGGAATCACAATCCTGGACTCTACCAACTGAGCTACAGCCACCGTAGCGCCGTCGTCAGTACTGCTCGACGGAAACCAAGATTATACAAACTTCGTTTGGCGATGGCTAGTACTACGCACAAAAATTTTCGTGCCTAGTCGAACGGCGCATCAGGACCAGCGGGCTTCGAGGCGGATCGCCTCGCGGATCGCCTCGATCGTTTCTTCCTCGGACTGATACGTACCAGGCAGTCTTCGGCTCCTGCCGTTCAGCACATCGGTCTGCAGTGCCGCGGCCGCGGCCGCATCCGTGCCGCGATGCCAGCAGTAGCGGGCGGTCCAGGTACCGTTCTGCAACCGCTCGACCACCCAGACGACGCGGAAGCCTTCGAACGCGACACCAAACAAGCCGTCTTCTTCCATTCCACCCTCCGAGGCCAGACCTTCTTGTCGTTTTTGGCTACATCTTGCCATCACCCGGTTGGGGGGTCACCTCTTTGCAGCAGGCAAACGAGAATGATTCGCGGGGACGTTGCTCGACGGCATCACGCCGGCAGCGGCAAGGCGGGAGGGAAACGGGGCGGACGGCGGAGGAAGGGAAAGCAGAAGGCGGAAGCGGCGGGGAAATGCGGTGCAAAAAAAAGTCCGCACACGGCGGACTCTTAAACTCTTGCGATCTCAATGCCCTGAAGGCAATTGCAATGTAACTGTCATCGCCGCCAAGCACTATTCGGGTAAACGAAAGGACCGGCGACCGACCCCGGACACGCCCGGCTCCAGGACAAAAAAAGCCCGCACTAGGCGGGCTCCAAAATCAGTTGAAGAAAGCCCTGTATTCGAGGGCACAGACAGTTTAAGAAAATCGGAATCGGCTTGGCTATCTAGGGGAATCCCTTTCCTGGTGCCTGCTATCGCCTGCACTGGCGTGGAAAGTGGCTGCAACGCGGCGGCACGGCGGGTGCGGGACCATGCCCGATTCGAAATTAGAATCTGCACTCCAATCGGCGGCGGCCATCTACCGCCGCTCGACCGCCGAGCGCCGACCGCTCGGCTGCCGATCACCTGTCACCGGTACCTGTCACCGGCTCCTTGTGACCGGCGGCCCCTTATCATCGACTACCGGTCAGCGACTGCCTGTCAGCAACGGCCCCTCACCGACTGCCAACTCCGAACTCCAACTCCCGACTCGGACTCCCGACTCGGACTCCCGGCCGCCAATCATGCCGCCTGCAGCGGCCGCTCCGCATGCAGATGGCTACGCGCCTCCTCGAACAGCGCATCGACACCGTCCCGCGTACGGATTGAATTCATCCGGCGCGCGTCGGACAGCACACGCCGCCAGCCCCGCCCGCCGGGCACGCCGCGATACAGGCCGAGCATATGCCGCGTCGCCGCGCCCATATAACCGCCCCGCTCCACCAGATCGCCGATATAACGCTGCATCGCCAGTTCGGCGTCGAGACGTGAAGGCGACGGCGCGGTATCGCCGTAGTAGCGGCGATCCACCTCCGCCAGCAGGAACGGCTGGTGATAGGCCTCCCGACCGATCATCACGCCGTCGACATGCTGCAGGTGAGCGTCGATCTCGTCGTAGCGCGTGATGCCGCCATTGATCAGGATTTCGAGCTGGGGGAATTCCCGCTTCAGCTGGTAGGCCACCTCATAGCGCAGCGGCGGAATCTCGCGGTTCTCCTTCGGGCTCAGCCCTTTCAGGATCGCGTTGCGCGCATGGACGATAAAGGTCTGGCAACCCGCCTCCGCGATCGTGCCGACGAAATCGCGGACAAAATCGTAATGCTCGATCGTGTCGATGCCGATCCGGTGCTTGACGGTGACCGGCACCGACACCGCGTCGCGCATGGCGCGCACGCAGTCCGCCACCAGTTGCGGCTCGGCCATCAGGCAGGCGCCGAACGCCCCGCGCTGGACCCGCTCGGACGGGCAACCGCAATTCAGGTTGATCTCGGCATAGCCCCAGCGCTCCCCCAAGCGGGCCGAGGCCGCCAGATCGGCCGGCTCGCTGCCGCCCAGTTGCAGGGCGACCGGCTGCTCGGCCGCATCGAAGTCCAGATGGCGCGCGACATCGCCATGCAGCAGCGCACCGGTCGTCACCATCTCGGTATACAACCAGGTGTGGCGGCTCAGGTGTCGATGGAAGGTGCGGCAGTGGCGGTCAGTCCAGTCCATCATGGGCGCCACCGAAATGCGCCGCGGATTGACTTTCTGCGGACCTGCCGAAGCCGGCGCCGCGCTGGCGGCTAGCGATTCGGACATGACTTGGGTCGTCTATCCCGTCCTTCGACGGGAACGAGGAAAACCCGGAAGTTTACCACCCGGAGGCGCATCGCATCGCCCTCCGTCTTCACGCGGCAATGGGCGTCGGACGGGCCGCCCGGGGACAGCGCCGCCGCGCCGCCGGCGGGAGGCAAGTCGGCGCAGTGACACAAGCTGCTCCGCCCCTCAGCCCCTCAGCCCCCTCAGCGGCTCAGCGGCTCAGCGGCTCAGCGCGCTCAGTCGTTCAGGCGCTGCTGCCGCGGCTGCAGTTCCAGCCCCAGCTTGACGAACAGGTCGAAGGCATCGGCCAGCAGGTGCTGCTGGCGTGGCAGCAGGCTCGAATACGGCATGTCGTAGATCGACTGGTGCGCGCCGCGGTTGCCCTTGAGCCCGCGGTCGCGGGCGATGTCGGACAGCAGCGCCGCGAAGCCGGACAGGTCTTCGGCGTCGATGGCGTGGTTCAGCACGGTGGCCAGCAACTGCGGCGAGGCAGTGGCCCAGCACCCGACCAGTTCGGCGTTGGCCGCACCTTCCGGGAAGTCGGAGGAATTGTCGCTTGCATCCATATCAGCATTGTCGGCGCGGTTTTCGCCATCTTTAGACCTCCCCTACGAGAGAGGGGGCCGAGGCGGCGGCCGCGCCGTCACGGTCAGCTTGCGGCGTTGCGCTCCACCCAGGCCGCAAAGGTCGTCAGGAATTTGCCCAGAAAGGCACGTGTCGATTCGTTGCCGATATTGCCCTGCGCATCGAACAGCTTGTCGACACCACCGATATAGGCCTCCGGCATCTGGAGCACCGGCACATTGAGAAACACCAGCGACTGGCGCAGATGGTGGTTGGCGCCAAACCCGCCGATGGCGCCCGGCGAGGCGCTGATTACCGCCCCGGGCTTGCGATCCCAGGCGCTCTGCCCATAGGGACGCGACCCCACGTCGATGGCATTCTTCAGCGGCGCGGGCACCGAGCGGTTGTACTCGGGGGTCACGAACAGCACCGCGTCGGCGCGGCGGATCCGGTCGCGGAAAGCGGTCCAGGCTGCCGGCGGGTTGTCATCGTCGTCCTGGTTGTAGAGCGGCAGCTGACCGATCTCGACGATGTCGAGCTTGAGTTCGGCCGGGGCCAACTGCGCCAGCGCCAATGCCAGCTTGCGATTGAAGGAATCCTTGCGGAGACTGCCCACCAGTACCGCGACGTCGCGTGGAGTGCTCATCGTGCTTCCTTTTCTGAGAGAGACGGGGAAAGGAAAGACTGCCGAAAAACGGCGGGACCGGCCATCTCCGGCCGGCGCCCAGACCACACTCTAACCCGATGTGGCGTCGGCCGTGCGCGCGCCTGCCCGAGGCATCGGGCGCGCACCCAGCCCGCACCGGCGCGCGCGTCCGCTCAGGCCTGCAATCCGGCCAGCGGATGCGCCTCGGCGCGCCACGGACTGTCGAAGAAGGCGAGCACCTTGTTGCGCTCGACCTCGTCGAGCCGGGCCGGCCGCCACTTCGGCGCGTGGTCCTTGTCGATTGCCAGCGCACGGATGCCCTCGACGCCGTCGCCGTAGCGGAACACGTCGTGCATCATGTCGAGCTCCATGCGCAACTCGTCCTCGAGCGCCATGGTCCGCGCGCGGCGGATCTGCTCCAGCGTCACGCACAGCATCAGCGGGGAGCGGGTACGCAAGGCGGCGGCCGTCTGAGCGGACCAGTCGTCGCTGGCATCGCTGACGATGGCAACGATCTGCTGGACCGTGGCGGCGCCGAAGGCCCCGTCGATTGCCTCGCGCTGGCGCGCCAGCATGCTCGCGGCCGGATCGCAGGCGGCGCGATGCCCGGCGCTGCAGGCATCGATCGCGGCCAGCACTTCGTCGCCACTGGCGAAGTTGCCGGCGCGCAGCGACGCCACCAGCTCGGCCAGCGCGTTGCTCGGCACGAAGGCGTCGGCCAGTCCGGCGTACAGCGCGTCGGCCGCGTGAATCACATTGCCGGTCAGGCCCAGGTACTCGCCCAGGCGGCCCGGGGTGCGGGCCAGGAACCAGCCGCCGCCCACGTCCGGAAACAGCCCGATATTGGTCTCGGGCATCGCCATCTTGGTGCGCTCGGTGACCAGGCGCCGCCGCGCGCCCTGCGAGATGCCCATGCCGCCGCCCATCACCACGCCGTCCATCAGCGCGATATAGGGCTTCGGATAGCGGTGGATCTTGTGATTGAGCGCGTATTCCTCGACAAAGAACTGGTCCAGCGTCGGATCGCCGGCGAGCGCGGCCTGATGGAAGAAACGGATGTCGCCGCCCGCGCAGAAGGCCTTGCCGCCCGCACCGGCGACCACCACGGCGACGACGCCGGGATCCGCCGCCCACTGGTCCAGCGCCTGCGTCAAGGCGCGCACCATGTCGAGCGACAGGGCATTGAGGGCCTGGGGCCGGGTCAGCGTCAGATAGCCGACACCGCCGACGACTTCGGTTGCAACAAACTCGGTCATGTCTCCTGTTCCTGTGGTGACGAAATGCAGGCCGCCACTGTACACCAGCCATGCCGGCCCGCAGTCCGTAACGCCGGGAGGATACCGAGGTATGCCAGGGGACCCCGGGGATGTCTGGGGATGCCGGCCAATTCAGGCAAGACGGAAACGCGCCATCAGGCCGGTCAGCCGCTGCGCCTGGTCCTCCAGCGAGGTCGCCGCGGCGGCCGCCTCTTCGACCAGCGCGGCATTCTGCTGGGTCATGCCGTCCATCTGCGTGACCGCCTGATTCACCTGCTCGATGCCCTGCGACTGCTCCATCGAGGCGGCGCTGATGCCGCCGACGATCGCGCTGACGCGGCGCACCGCGCCGACGATGTCCTCCATCGCGCGGCCGGCATCGGCGACGATATCGCTGCCGACGCGAACATTGCGCACCGATTCGTCGATCAGCCCGCGGATTTCCTTCGACGCGGTCGCACAACGCTGCGCCAGATCGCGCACGTCGCCAGCCACCACCGCGAAGCCGCGGCCATGCTCGCCGGCACGCGCGGCCTCGACCGCGGCGTTCAGCGCGAGGATGTTGGTCTGGAAGGCGATCTTCTCGATCACGTCGATGATGTCGACGATCCGGTTGGCGCTGGCGTCGATTGCCCGCATGGTTTCGACCACGCGCGTCACCGCTTCCCCGCCCCGCTCCGCCAGCCCGCTGGCGTCGCCCGCCAGCGCATTCGCTTCGCGGGCATTGTCCGCCGTCTGCCGTACCGTGCCGGTCAGTTGCTCCATGCTCGAGGCGGTCTGCTCGAGCGAGGCCGCCTGCTCTTCGGTGCGCTGGGACAGATCGGCGTTGCCCAGCGCGATCTGCCGGCTCGCCGCGGCGATGGCGTCGGCGCCGGTACGCACCTCGCCGACCATGCCCGCCAGACTCGCTTCCATCCGGGCCAGCATGGCGAGCATGCGGCCGGTCTCGTTGCGGCTGACCTCGTTGCGGCCGACCTCGTTGCGGCTCACCTCTTGTGCGATGCCGGCCCCGCTATCCGCAGCACGATGACCCTGCTGCCCGGGCGTATCGAGTGCGCGCGCCGCGCTTAAATCCCCGCGCGCGATCCGCTCGAAACGCGCGATCGCGGTCTCGAGCGGGCCGACGATCGAGCCGCGCAGCCGCCACGCAAAGATGGTGCTGAACGCCAGGCCCAGCGCCAGCAGCACCAGCGACCACGCGCGCAGCTTCGCATAGCGATATTGCGACTCCTGATAGACGGACTCGGCCGCTGCCGTCTGCAGCTTGTTCAGCTCGGCATTGGCCGACGTGAAGGCGATATCGAGCTTCGGAATGGTCTCGAGCACCAGCGCCATCACGCGCTCGCGATCGCCCGCCTTCAGCGCGGCGATCATCGGCTCGACCCCTTGCTTGTGCAGCGCCTCGCGGCGCGCCGACACCAGCTCGGCAGCGCGGTCTTCCTCCGTGCCGCGCGGCAGTGCCAGATAGGCCTTCCACGCCGTCTCCGAGGCCCGCGCGAATCCGGCCGCGGTATCGGCACGCGCCAGCGCATCGGCCGGATCGGTGGCGAACGTCGCCTGGTCGAGCAGCACGCGCACCAGCAACTGGTTTGCGCGCGCCTCGGACAGATGCATCGCGGCGGCCAGCTGATGCTGATGGATCTGCCGCGTCGCGTCGTTGCTGCGCGACATGCCGAGCCAGCCAAAGGCGCCGACGATCAGCAGGATCAAATTGGTAACGACAATGAGGCTCCACAATCTGGCGCCAATGGTGGTGTTGCGAAACATCCCAGCTCCCCGTTCTTATCGTGCGATCACGGCATGTTTGCCGCCCCGCTATCAACGGCGGGCCGGCGCGTTCCTTGACGGCATGGAAAGGAAACACTGTGTATCCGGCGGATGCACGAATCGGATCGCCCATCGCGCATTGCCCATCGCGCACTGCCCATCACGCATTGCCCATCGCGGCCGGCTTATCGAAGCGGACGATGGGCCGTAGAATCGCCGGATTCCATCGTCGGAGAGCCACCATGACCGTCAAGCGAGTCGTCGCAAACATCGCCGCCCCGAACATCGAGGCAGCCCAGGCATTCTATGGCGACCTGCTTGGCATGGCAGTCGTGATGGATCACGGCTGGATCCGGACCTATGCGACCGGGCAAGACACCACGCCGCAGATCAGCATCGCGACCGAGGGCGGCTCCGGTACCCCGGTGCCCGACCTGTCGATCGAGGTCGACAACCTCGACGAGGTCCACGCCAGGGCCGTGCAGGCGGGCTTGCGGATCGAATACGGCATCGCCGAGGAGCCCTGGGGCGTGCGGCGCTTCTTCGTTCGCGATCCGTTCGGCAGGCTGGTGAACATCCTCTGCCACCTCTGAGGACGGCGTCCTCCCCGCCTCGGCGCCCACAAACGACAAGGGCCGAGTCCCGTTCACCACAGGACTCGGCCCTTCCCCTTGCGGGCAACGTATCGCTTGCGCTTATGCGCCTTCGCGCGACGCGCGCTTGCGCTCGTGTTCCTTCAGGAAGCGCTTGCGCAGGCGGATGCTCTTCGGCGTGATCTCGACCAGCTCGTCGTCGGCGATGAATTCCACCGCGTATTCGAGCGTCATCTGGATCGGCGGCACCAGGCGCACCGCTTCGTCGGTACCCGAGGCGCGCACATTGGTCAGCTGCTTGCCCTTGATCGGGTTCACGACCAGGTCGTTGTCGCGGCTGTGGATGCCGATGATCATGCCTTCGTACAGCGGGTCGCCCGGCTTGACGAACATGCGGCCGCGATCCTGCAGCTTCCACAGCGCGTAGGCCACGGCCTCGCCATCGTCCTGCGAGATCAGCACGCCGTTGTGGCGCTCGCCCAGGCCGCCCTCGCGCACCGGCGCGTAGTCGTCGAAGATGTGCGAGATCAGGCCGGTGCCGCGCGTCAGCGTCAGGAACTCGCCCTGGAAGCCGATCAGGCCGCGGGCCGGGATGCGGTATTCCAGGCGGGTACGGCCCTTGCCGTCCGACGCCATGTCGAGCAGTTCGCCCTTGCGGCGGCCCAGCTCTTCCATCACGGCGCCTTGGTGGCCGTCCTCGACGTCGACCGTCAGCAGCTCGTACGGCTCGTGCTTGACGCCGTCGATTTCCTTGAACACCACGCGCGGGCGCGACACGGCCAGCTCGTAGCCTTCCCGGCGCATGTTTTCCAGCAGGATGGTCAAGTGCAGTTCGCCGCGGCCCGACACTTCGAACACGGTGTCGTCGCCGGTCTCGGCCACGCGCAGCGCCACGTTGGACTTCAGTTCGCGGTCCAGGCGTTCGCGCAGCTGGCGGCTGGTGACGAACTTGCCTTCGCGGCCCGCCAGCGGCGAGGTGTTGACACAGAAGTTCATCGTCAGCGTGGGCTCGTCGACCTTCAGCATCGGCAGCGCGTCCTGCGCATCGGGCGCGCAGACGGTGCAGCCAATACCCAGTTCCTCGATGCCGTTGATCAGCACGATGTCGCCGGCCTCGGCCTCGGGCACGATCTCGCGCTCCAGGCCGCGGAACTTCAGCACCTGGTTGATGCGGCCCTTGATCGGGTTGCCCTCGGGGCCGAACTTGACCACCACGTCCTGCAGCGGACGGGCGCGGCCGCGCGAAATACGGCCGACGCCGATCTTGCCGACGTAGCTCGAGTAGTCCAGCGAGATGATCTGCAGCTGCAGCGGACCGTCCGGGTCGTCGTTACGGACCGGCACCTTGTCGAGCACGGTCTCGAACAGCGGCTTCATGTCGCCGTCGCGCACATCCTCGGTCAGGCCGGCGTAGCCGTTCAGGCCCGAGGCGTAGATCACCGGGAAGTCGAGCTGCTCGTCGGTCGCGCCCAGCTTGTCGAACAGGTCGAAGGTCTGGTTGATGACCCAGTCCGGACGGGCGCCCGGACGGTCGATCTTGTTGATCACGACGATCGGCTTCAGGCCCAGCGCCAGCGCCTTGCGCGTGACGAAGCGGGTCTGCGGCATCGGGCCTTCGACCGCGTCGACCAGCAGCAGCACGCCGTCGACCATCGACAGCACGCGCTCGACCTCGCCACCGAAGTCGGCGTGGCCCGGGGTGTCGACGATATTGATATGGGTGCCGTTGTACTCGACCGCACAGTTCTTCGCCAGGATGGTGATCCCGCGTTCTTTTTCCAGGTCGTTCGAGTCCATCACCCGCTCCGCAACCTGCTGGTTCTCACGGAAGGTGCCTGCCTGGCGCAGGAGTTGGTCCACCAGGGTGGTCTTGCCATGATCGACGTGGGCGATGATGGCGATATTGCGGATTGCGCGGGTCATTGCGGCTCTCGCTTGCAGCTGGGCATCAAAAATTCAACCCGCCATTCTAGCATGTTGCGACGCAAAACTGCGGGCGGCCGTTCGGTCTGTCTATCGCGTTGCTGCAAGGGCTTGCAGCGCACTATTTCCAAATCAGAAATGACGAATTGACGTTCTTGCGGTTTTCTCAGCACGTGCATATATTTGCCACGACAAAGATTGCATAGGCAAATGATGAACGCCCCGGGCACCGACGACACCTTCCCCTTCGATCCCGCCTCCTATCGGATCTGCGACAGCGTCGGCTATCTGATGGCGCGGGCCAAGGGCGAACTGTCGCGCGACGTCGAGCAGGAGGTCGGCGCGCTGGATATCACGCACGCCCAGGCCTCCTGCCTGGTGATGCTGGCTCACGGCCGCGCCCGTACGGTGACGGATCTGGGCCGGGAGCTGAACACCGATATGGGCTCGGTCACGCGCCTGATCAGCCGCATGGAAAAACGCGGCCTGGTCGAGCGGCAGCGCAGCGACGCCGACCGGCGCATCGTCGACCTGCGCGTCACGCCGGCCGGCCACGCGCTGGTCGACCAGCTGCCCGCGATCTTCTGCCGCGTGCTGAACCGGCGCTTCCGCGGCTTCACCGAGGCCGAGATCGCCCAGTTCCGGGACATGTTGCAGCGGGTGATCGCCAACAACACCGGATAGCGCCCTAGCCAGCCTCCCGCCGCCAGCCGGCCAGATTCGCCGCCGCGGTCCGTGCCATCGGCACCCGACCGCCGCCCTCGCATTTTCGACATTTCGTTGTCGCCCAACATGAACCCTCAAATTTCGATTTCCCGCCGCGCTCCGGCGCGGCAACCGGCCCGCCGTCTCGGCGCCTTCGCGCTCAGCGCGCTCGCCGCGGCCGCACTGGCGGGCTGCGCCGCCTTCGGCAACTCCCACACCACCCAGGCCATGACCGAGCCCGCGCAGCTGGCCACCGCGCAGACGCTGCCGGGCCAGCATGGCCAGTGGCCGTCGCAGGACTGGGTCGACCAGTTTGGCGATCCGCAACTGCGCGCGCTGGTCGACGAGGCCGTGCAGAACAGCCCCAACCTGCAGGCGGCCCTCGCCCGGGTGCAAGCCTCGCGCGCGATGGCCGACGCCACGCGCAGCGCGCTGTATCCGCATCTGGATCTGGACGCCTCGCTGTCGCGCCAGCGCTTCTCCGAGACCGATCTGTACGAAGGCACGCCGCGTGCCGGCTCGTGGCAGAACCTGTCGCGGCTGCAGGCCGGCCTGTCCTACGACCTCGACTTCTGGGGCAAGAACCGCTCGGCGCTGGAAGCGGCGCTGTCCGACGACCGTGCCGCCGAAGCCGAAAGCCAGGCTTCGCGGCTGCTGCTGACCACCGCGGTGGCGCGCAACTACGCGCGGCTGGCCGCGCTGTTCGCGCAGCGCGATGTAGCCGAGCGCGCCATCGCCCAGCGCGGCGACCTGACCGAGCTGTCGCGCCAGCGCCTGTCGGCCGGGCTCGACACGCAGGTGGAAACCACGCAGGCCCGCGCCACGGTGGCGTCGGCCCGCACCGATCTGCAGCGCATCGACGAAGAGATCGCGCTGGCGCGCAACCAGATCGCGGCGCTGCTCGGCAAGGGTCCGGACCGGGGCCTGGCCATCCAGCGGCCGACGCTGCTGGCGCATGCCACGCCGACGCTGCCGGACAACCTGGCGATCGACCTGCTCGGCCGCCGGCCCGATCTGGTCGCGGCGCGCTGGCGCGTCGAGGCCTCATCGAAGGACATCGAGGTCGCGCGCGCGGAGTTCCTGCCCAATGTCACGCTGAGCGCCTTCGCGGGCCTGGCCTCGCTCGATCCGTCCAACCTGCTGCTCGGCATCAGCCGCCAGTTCGGCTTCGGCCCGGCGGTGCGCCTGCCGATCTTCGAAGGCGGACGGCTGCGCGCGAACCTGAAGGGCAAGCACGCGCAATATGACCTGGCGGTGGCCAACTACAACCAGACGCTGGTCGATGCGCTGCGCGAGACCGCCGATACGGTGACCAGCATCCGCAGCGTCGATCAGCAGATCCAGACGCAACGCGAGGCGCTGGAGCTTGCCGAGCATGCCTATGCGCTGGCGACCACGCGCTACAAGGCGGGCCTGGGCACGCAGTTGACCGTGCTGAACGCCGAGAGCAACGTGCTGCAGCAGCGGCGCCTGGCCACCGATCTGCAGGCGCGCCGGCTGGATCTGCAGATGGCGCTGGTCAAGGCGCTGGGTGGCGGTTACCAGGAGCCCGGCGAGTCCGCCGATCCGGAGCCGGCACAGGCTGGAAAGCCGGCCACGGCCACGACCACGGCCGCACCCGCGCCGCGCCGCGCCGCGGCGCATGGCTGACGCGCCCCACCACTCCGCCACAACACGACAGCGAAGAGCAACGACAACGTCGAACCGTTCAAGCGACCGACATCAAGCGACCGACATCATGAGCGACCAACAACAGAACCAGAACGCGGCCACCCGCACGCAACCCTCCGACAACAACAACGGCAAGCGCAGGCGCCTGCTGCTCTCGCTGACCGCCGCGGTGGTGGTCGCGGGCCTGGCCTACGGCGGCTACTGGGCCCTGTATGCCCGGCATTTCGAAAGCACCGACGACGCCTACGTGGCGGGCAACGTGGTCCAGGTGACCCCGCTGGTGCCGGGCACGGTGGTGGGCATTGGCGCCGACGACACGCAGTTGGTCAACGCCGGCCAGCCGCTGATCCAGCTCGACCGCGCCGACAGCGAGGTCGCGCTGGCCCAGGCCGAGGCACAGCTGGCACAGGCGGTGCGCGAGGTGCGCACGCTGTACGTCAACAACGGCTCGCTGGCGGCCAACGTGGCGCTGCGCCAGGCCGATGTCGCGCGGGCCCGCGAAGACCTGAAGCGCCGCCAGGCCATCGCCGGCTCGGGCGCGGTTTCCTCCGAAGAACTGGCCCATGCGCGCACCACGCTGCAGGCCGCCGAATCGGCGCTGCAGGCCGCGCGCGAGCAGCTCGCGTCGAACAAGGCGCTGACCGACCAGACCACCGTCGAGAAGCACCCCAACGTGCAGCGCGCCGCGGCCAACGTGCGCGCCGCCTACCTGAACTACGCGCGCTCGCAGCTGCCGGCGCCGGTGACCGGCTATGTCGCCAAGCGCTCGGTGCAGGTCGGCCAGCGGGTGGCCGCCGGCGCGCCGCTGATGGCGGTGGTGCCGCTCGACCAGGTCTGGGTCGACGCCAACTTCAAGGAAGTCCAGATCACGCATATGCGGATCGGCCAGCCGGTCACGCTGCATGCGGACGTCTACGGCTCCGACGTCGAATACCACGGCAAGGTGGCCGGCTTCTCGGCCGGCACCGGCTCGGCGTTCTCGCTGCTGCCGGCGCAGAACGCCACCGGCAACTGGATCAAGGTGGTGCAGCGCCTGCCGGTGCGCATCGCGCTCGATCCGCAACAGCTGAAGGACCATCCGCTGCGCATCGGCCTGTCGATGAACGTCACTGTCGACGTGCGCAAGACCGAAGGCGCGGCGATGACGACCACCACCGCCAGCAAGCCGATGCAGACGGACGTCTATGACAAGGTCGGCCACGACGCCGATGCGCTGATCGCGCGCATCATCGCGACCAACAGCGGCCGCCAGGGCGCCGAGCCGGCGGCGCCGGCCTCGGCGGCCCGCGCGTCGACGGCCAGTTCCGCGACAACCGCCAAGAAAGCGACCACGCACGCCTGATCATGGCCGATACCCTGACCGCCCGCGAGGGCGCCGAACCCGCGCCCACATCGCCAGCGGCCCCTGCGCGCCCCGCGCACCAGGAACCGCTGTCGGGCGCCAAGCTGATCGTCGGCACGATCGCGCTGTCGCTGGCCACGTTCATGAACGTGCTCGACTCGTCGATCGCCAACGTGTCGATTCCCGCGATCTCCGGCGACCTGGGCGTGTCGCCGAACCAGGGCACCTGGGTCATCACCTCGTTCGCGGTCGCCAACGCGATCTCGGTGCCGCTGACCGGCTGGCTGACCACGCGCTTCGGCGCGGTGCGGCTGTTCGTCACGTCGATCCTGCTGTTCGTGCTGTCGTCGTGGCTGTGCGGCGTGGCGCCCAACCTGGAGGTGCTGCTGGCCGCGCGGATCCTGCAGGGCGCGGTGGCCGGGCCGATGATCCCGCTGTCGCAGTCGCTGCTGCTGTCGAGCTATCCGCCGCACAAGAGCACGATGGCGCTGGCGCTATGGGGCATGACCACGCTGGTCGCGCCGATCATGGGTCCGCTGCTGGGCGGCTGGATCTCGGACAACATGACGTGGCCGTGGATCTTCTACATCAACATCCCGGTGGGCATCCTGGCCGCGTACGCGACCTGGGCGATCTATCGCGAGCGCGAAACGCCGACGCGGGTGCTGCCGATCGACACCATCGGCCTGGCGCTGCTGGTGATCTGGGTCGGTTCGATGCAGCTGATGCTGGACAAGGGCAAGGAGCTCGACTGGTTCCATTCGACCGAGATCGTCACGCTGACGGTGGTCGCGGTGGTGGGCTTCCTGTTCTTCCTGGCGTGGGAGCGCTACGAGAAGCATCCGATCGTCGATATCAGCCTGTTCAACGGCCGCAACTTCAGCGCGGGCGTGGTGGCGATCTCGGTCGCCTACGGGCTGTTCTTCGGCAATCTGGTGATCCTGCCGCTATGGCTGCAGACGATCGTCGGGTATACCGCGACCGATGCCGGCATCGTGATGGCGCCGGTGGGCATCTTCGCGATCCTGCTGTCGCCGGTGATCGGGCGCAATCTGCCGAAGATGGACCCGCGCTGGGTCGCCACCGCGGCCTTCATCACGTTCGGCATCGTCAGCCTGATGCGTTCGCGGTTCACGATCGACGTGGACACCACCACGCTGATGATTCCGACACTGATCCAGGGCGCGGCGATGGCGATGTTCTTCATCCCGCTGACGTCGATCATCCTGTCGGGACAGCCGCCCGACAAGATTCCGGCGGCCTCGGGCCTGTCGAACTTCGTGCGGATCACCTTCGGCGCGATCGGTGCCTCGGTGTCGACCACCGTGTGGGAGAACCGCTCGGCGATGCACCATGCGCACCTGGTGGAACAGGTCAATCCCTACAACCCGATCTACAACGCCCAGGTCGAGCACCTGATGCAGCAGGGCATGAGCCATATGCAGGCGGTCGGCGTGATCGAGCGCACCATCTCGCAGCAGGCGTCGATGCTGGGCGCCAACGATATCTTCTGGATTTCGGGGGTGATGTTCTTCGGGCTGATCGTGTTCGTCTGGCTGACGAAGCCCAAGGGCGGTGGCGGCGGGTCCGCGGATGCCATGGGGGCGCACTGAGGGCGCACTGAGGGCGCACTGAGGGCGCATTGAAGGCGCATCGATGAGGCGTTGATCGGGCGCTCAGGCTCGGCAGAACGGCGACCGCTGCATGCCCTCTCCCCCGCCCCTCTCCCGCCCCTCTCCCGCATGCGGGAGAAGGGCGCAAACCTGCTGTGTCACCTCCTCTCCAGGTGTTCCCCCTCTCCCGCGCGCGGGAGAGGGCCGGGCAGAGGGAATCCCGGGCGGTCGTCAGTCGGGCGCGTTCAACCGCACCAACCGCTCCGGCCGCAGCGCACCCTCGCGCCATCTGGCCACGCCCAGCAGCCGCGCCGGCTCGCCGCCATAGACGCGCGCCAGCGCGTCTTCACGCAATCCCGCACCCTTGAATACCGCCGCAGGCAGATCGCGTCCGGCGATGCGTTGGCCCTGCAGGAAGCGCTGCGTCGCCGCGGCGTCGAGCGTCACCGGCGCGCAGCGCTGCAGCAGCGCGTCCACCGGCGCCAGCAGTGCCGGACGCGCCGCGTCGTCCTGCTCGCCGAGCTGCTCCAGCGTGACCGCGCCGTCCAGCGTCAGATCGCCGACCGCGGTGCGCCGCAGCGCGGTCAAATGCGCGCCACAGCCCAGCGCCTCGCCAATGTCCTCGGCCAGCGTCCGGATGTACGTCCCCTTGCTGCAGGTCACGCGCATCGCGAACACGGGCGCCCCGGGCAGTTCGCAGCTCAGCAAGGCGATCTCGTGGATCGCCACGCTGCGCGCCGCGCGCTCGACCGTCTGGCCCGCGCGCGCGTATTCGTACAGCGGCCGGCCATCCTTCTTCAGCGCCGAATGCATCGGCGGCACCTGCTCGATCGGGCCGACGAAACGCACCAGCGCCTGGTTCAGCGCCGCGGCATCGCAGCTGACCGGACGTTCGGCGACCACCTCGCCTTCGGCATCGCCGGTCGAGGTGCGCTGCCCCAGTCGCACCGTTGCCTCATAGGTCTTGTCGGCATCGAGCAGATCCTGCGAAAACTTGGTCGCCTCGCCGAAGCACAGCGGCAGCAGCCCGGTCGCCAGCGGATCGAGCGTGCCGGTATGGCCGGCCTTGTTCGCGCGCAGCAGCCGCTTGGCGCGGATCAGCGCATCGTTGGACGACAGCCCGAGCGGCTTGTCGAGCAGCAGCACGCCATGCACGTCGCGGCGCGGCAGCCGAGGCGGACGTGGAGCGGTGGAATCGGTCATGGGGAATGAAACGGCAGGAGCGGCGGCGAGAGGGGTGGAAGCGGTGGCGGCAATGCGCTTGCCATATCGGCGCGCCTGCCATATCGGCGTGCCACCCGGCTGCGCGGCTCGGGAGAGGCGACGACGCAGGACGCGCCGGCGCCACGGACTTACTCGTCCTTGGCCCGTGTGGCGTTGGCCTGGTCGATCAGCTTCGACATCTCGATCGCATGTTCGACCGAGGTATCGTGCACGAAGCGCAGCGTCGGCACGGTATGGATATGGAGCCGCTTGAACAGCAGCGAATGGAGGTAGCCCGCCTTCTCGTTGAGGATCGCCTCGGCATCGGCCGGTTCGGCGCCCAGCACCGTGAAGTGGACCTTGGCGTGCGCGTAGTCCGGGGTCAGCGCCACCGACTGCAGCGTCACCAGGCCCAGGCGCGGGTCGCGCAGCTCGCGCTGGATCATCTCGGCCAGATCCTTCTGGATCTGATCGGACAGGCGCAGATTACGGGAAGAGATATTGCCTTTTTTGGCCATGCGATACGACTTTGCCAGCGGCGTCGCCAGCGAAGGCGATGGGTCCGACGGCGTGGATGGGCCGGCGGCGGCAAACCGGTGAAGGTTCGCCGCCGCGGCGCGCCGCCTTACAGCGTGCGCGCGACCTCGGTGATTTCATACACTTCGAGCTGGTCGCCTTCCTGAACGTCGTTGAAGTTCTTGATCGACAGACCGCACTCGAAGCCCTGCTTGACTTCCTTGACATCGTCCTTGAAGCGCTTGAGCGAATCGAGCTCGCCCGAGAACACCACGACGTTGTTGCGCAGCACGCGCACGAAGGCGCCCCGCTTGACCAGACCGTCGGTGACCATACAGCCGGCCACCGCGCCGATCTTCGGCACGCGGAACACCTGGCGCACCTCGACCTGGCCGATCGTCACTTCGCGCTTCTCCGGCGCCAGCATGCCCGACATCGCCGCCTTGATCTCGTCTACCGCATCGTAAATGATGTTGTAGTAGCGGATGTCGATGCCGTTGTTCTCGGCCAGCTTGCGCGCACCGGCGTCGGCACGCACGTTGAAGCCGATGATGACCGCCTTCGAGGCGGTGGCCAGGTTGACGTCGGACTCGGTGATGCCGCCCACCGCGCCGTGCACGATCTGCACGCGCACTTCGTCGGTCGACAGCTTCTGCAGCGATTGCACCAGCGCTTCCTGCGAACCCTGCACGTCGGCCTTGACGATCAGCGGCAGTGTCTGCACTTCGCCTTCCGTCATCTGTTCCAGCATGGTCTCGAGCTTGGCCGCCTGCTGCTTGGCCAGCTTGACGTCGCGGAACTTGCCCTGGCGGAACAGCGCGATTTCGCGCGCCTTGCGCTCGTCGGGCAGCACCAGCACTTCCTCGCCGGCCGCCGGCACTTCGGACAGGCCCTGGATCTCGACCGGAATCGAGGGGCCGGCTTCCTTGGTCGGCTTGCCGTTCTCGTCGAGCATCGCGCGGACACGGCCGTAGGCGCTGCCCGCCAGCACGACGTCGCCGCGCTTGAGCGTGCCGCTGCTGACCAGCACGGTCGCCACCGGGCCCTTGCCCTTGTCCAGTTGCGCTTCGACGACCAGGCCCTTGGCCGGCGCGTCCACCGGTGCCTTCAGCTCCAGGATTTCGGCCTGCAGCGACACCTGTTCCAGCAGCTCTTCGACGCCCTGGCCGGTCTTGGCCGACACCGGCACGAACGGCGAATCGCCGCCGTACTCTTCCGGCACGACCTGCTCGGCCACCAGTTCCTGCTTGACGCGGTCCGGGTTGGCTTCGGGCTTGTCGACCTTGTTGATCGCCACCACGATCGGCACGCCGGCCGCCTTGGCGTGGGCGATCGCCTCCTTGGTCTGCGGCATCACGCCGTCATCGGCGGCCACCACCAGGATCACGATATCGGTCGCCTTGGCACCGCGCGCACGCATCGCCGTGAAGGCCTCGTGGCCCGGCGTATCGAGGAAGGTGATCACGCCGCGGTCGGTTTCCACATGGTAGGCACCGATATGCTGCGTAATGCCGCCCGCTTCGCCGGCCGCGACCTTGGTGCGGCGGATGTAGTCCAGCAGCGAGGTCTTGCCGTGGTCGACGTGACCCATCACGGTGACGACCGGCGGACGCGGCAGCTGCTCGGCGTCCGACTGGTCCTCGCCGCCTTCGATCAGCAGCGCTTCCGGATCGTCCAGCTTGGCCGCCAGCGCCTTGTGGCCCATTTCCTCGACCACGATCATCGCGGTCTCCTGGTCCAGCACCTGGTTGATGGTCACCATCTGGCCGAGCTTCATCATCTGCTTGATGACCTCGGAGGCCTTGACGGCCATCTTGTGGGCCAGGTCCGCGACCGAGATGGTCTCGGGCACATGGACCTCGCGCACCACCGGCTCCATCGGGGCCTGGAAGCCGCTGCGATCGTCCTGCTGATGCTTGCCGCCACGGCCACGCGGGCCGCCGCGCCAGCCGCCGACA
>Ga0065721_10050403_pt1 | contig 20539 bp, 20 predicted proteins | sample Mesricmetagenome_FD_59108 | JGI IMG/M metagenome (GOLD analysis project Ga0065721, IMG submission 59108) | Mesophilic microbial community from rice straw/compost enrichment Sample: eDNA_1 v2 (version 2) | ecosystem: Engineered > Solid waste > Grass > Composting > Bioreactor | place: USA: Davis... | reverse complement strand
CCCAGCCGCTATCTGGCCGGCGAGCATCTGACGGAGGCCGACTGGCGGCTGTTCGTGACGCTGGTGCGCTTCGACGTCGCCTATCACGGCGCCTTCAAGTGCAACCTGCGGCGCATCGACGACTACGCCCACCTGCCGAATTACCTGCGCGAGCTGTACCAGTGGCCGGGCATCCGGGACACGGTGAACCTCGCCCACATCAAGGCCGGCTACTACATCAACCCGGCGATCAACCCGACGCTGATCGTGCCGAAAGGCCCCGCGCTGGACCTCGACCGGCCGCACGACCGCGACCGGCTGCCCGGCCGCGGCATCTGGCGCCGGGCCTGATCGCCCACCAAAGGACAAGAACCCCAAGGGAAAGAGACATGACCGACACCAAGCGCCCCGTCCGCCTCCTCGGCATTTCCGGCAGCATCCGGCGGCAGTCCCACTGCACCACGGTGCTCCAGACCCTTGCCGAGAATCTGGGTGGCAAGGCGGAGATGGCGCTGTTCCCGCTGAACGACATTCCGCCCTACGACCCGGACTTGGACAGCCAGAACACCCCCGCCTCCGCCACGGCGATGCGCGAGGCGATCGCCGCCGCCGACGGGCTGGTCGTCATTTCTCCGGAATACAATTACGGCATGTCCGGCGTGCTGAAGAACGCGCTGGACTGGGCCTCTCGCCCGGCGATGCAGTCGTCGGTCAAGGGCAAGCCGATCCTGATCATGACCGCCTCCCCCGCCTTCACCGGCGGCGCCCGCGCCCAGCATGACATGCGCGAAACGCTGGCCGGCATGATGGGCCGCGTCATCGCCCGCCCGCAGGTGGTGATCGGCACGGTTCACGAGAAGATCAAGGACGGCCGCCTGACCGACCAGGCCTCGCTGAGCTTCGCGCTGGCCGCCATCGACGACCTGCTGGCGGAAATCGACCTGCTGCGCAGCGCGGGGAGAGCGTAAGAGCCACCTCACCCAGCGGTCACGGCAGCTTTTCCTCCGCGACCGCAGCGCGGTTGGCGATGAAGCGGGCGATCTGGGGGCCGGTCAGCATCACCAGCACCAGACGCGCCGTCTGCATCGCCATCACGAAGGGCAGGTCCACGTTGCTCGACGCGGCGATGATCGCCACGGAATCGGCGCCGCCCGGGCTGGTCGCCAGATAGGCGGTCAGCGGATCGACCCCCGCCACGACGACCAGTCCCACGGCGAACAGCCCGCACAGCCCGATCAGCGCCAGGGTGGAGCCGACCACGTGCGGCAGCGCCCGCGCCACATGGGCAAAGATCGGGCGGTTGAAGCGCAGGCCGATGCTCCAGCCGATGAAGGCGTAGCTGATCGCCAGCAGCCAGGGCGGCAGTTCGATGTGCAGCCAGCCCGTGCCCTGCAAGGCCACGCCCAGCGCCATCGGCAGCAGCAGCGCGCCCGCGGGAATCCGCAGGTACCGGCCGGCGACGGCGCCGGCCGCGGCCAGCGCCAGGGTTTCGGCAAAGGGCACCCAGGCGACGGGCGGGAACCAGACGATGTCCGGCATCGCCCCGCCCGCCGCCCCAAAGATCTTGGCGACCAGCGACGCCACCGCGGCGACGAAAAACACGCGCAGATACTGCATGAAGGCGACCAGCCGGACGTCGGCGCCGTAGGCGTCGGCCATCAGCGTCATGGCGGAGGCCGCGCCGGCCGACGATCCCCAGACCGCCGCCGTTCCCGGCAGGACCCGCCAGCGCGTGAGCAGGTAGCCGAGCGCGCTGCTGGCCGCGATGACGGACAGGATGCCGCCCAGGAACAGCGGCCAGTCCTTCGCCAGTTCCCCGACGATGGACGGCGGGATGACCCGCGCGATCATGCAGCCCAGGATCGCCTGCGCCGCGACCATCGGCTGCGGGGGCAGGCGGACCGGCTCCCCCACCATGGAGACGACGATGGCCGCGATCATCGGGCCGAGCAGGAGCGCCGCCGGCAGGCGCACAAGCTCAAGAACCGCGACGAAGCCAAGGGAAAGCACGAGAAGACTTGCCCAACGCAGGGCGTTCCGGTTCGGCACGATGCGCATGACCCCGCGATGGTGTCCATGGACGAAGCCCGGCCCTGCGCTGCACGCGGCGGGGCAATCCAGTGAAAACTATGCCGGACCGCCAAGCGTCACAGACCTGCCAATTCGCGGACGCAGCAATGTGACCGAAAAGTACCGCCTGTGTCAGTCCTGGGGTTCCGGCTCCGACGCGCGTTCGGGGAAGACCTCCTCCACGCGCACGCCGGATTCGCGGCAGATGCGGGCAAGCCGTTCCGACGGCAGCGCGTCGGTCACGAAGGTGTGGACCTGCGAGATGTGGCCGATGCGGACCGGGGCCGTGCGCTCCAGCTTGCTGCGGTCGGCGACCAGAATGACGTGCCGGGCGTTCGCCATGATCGCTTGCGACACCCGCACCTCGCGGTAGTCGAAGTCGAGCAGCGCGCCGGTCTCGTCGATGGCCGACGCGCCGACGACCGCGAAATCGACCATGAACTGGTTGAAGAAGTCGATGGCGGCCTCGCCGACGATGCCGCCGTCCGACCGCCGCACCACGCCGCCGGCCACGATCACCTCGATGTGCGGTTCCGGGCGCAGCAGGTTGGCGACGTTGATGTTGTTGGTGATGACCACCAGCCCCGACCGGCCCTGGAGCGCGCGGGCCACCTCCTCCGTCGTCGTGCCGATGTTGATGAAGAGGGAGGAGTTGTCGGGCACCAGTTCCGCCGCCCGCCGGCCGATGGACCGCTTCTCGTCCTGCGCGATCAGGCGCCGCGCCTCGTAGCCCAGGTTCTCGATGCCGGACCCGGCAACCGCGCCGCCATGCACGCGTTGGAGCAGGCGGCGGTCGCACAGTTCGTTCAGGTCCTTGCGGATCGTCTGCGGCGTGACGTTGAACCGCGCGGCCAGATCGTCCACGATCACGCGCCCTTGGGAGCGCGCGAGCGCCAGGATTTCGGTCTGCCGGGGGGTCACCATGTCCATGGGGACATTCAAGCAGCAACATAGGTTCGCGCGCAAGTTCATTCGAAAGCACGCGCACCGATCATCGCCCCTTTGGTCAAAGCCTCCGCCCGGTTTCGTCGAAGAGATGCGCGGTTTCGCCCCGCAGGTTCAAGCGCATCCGCTCGCCCGTCCGCACCGGGGAATCGCCGTCGATCCGCACCAGCATACGCTGCCCATCCTCCAATGCGACGTGGCAGTGCGTCTCTCCCCCCAGCCGCTCCACGGCGAAGACGCTGGCCGGCACGCCGTCCCCGTTTCCGGCCGCCGCATGCTCCGGCCGGACGCCCAACGTCAGGCGCGTTCCGGCGGGGGGCACCGCGCCATCGACCGGGACGCGCAGGTCGGCCCCGCCGGGAAGCCCGACCATCACCGCCCCGCCCTGCCCTGCCACCCCTTTCCCCGGTCGGGCGGTCACCCCCAGGAAGTTCATGGCGGGTGAGCCGATGAAACCGGCGACGAAGCGGTTGACCGGCCGGTGGTAGAGGTCCAGCGGGCCGCCGACCTGCTCCACCCGGCCGGCGTTCAGCACCACGATGCGGTCGGCCAGGGTCATCGCCTCCACCTGATCGTGGGTCACGTAGATCATGGTGGCGCGCAGGTCGTCCTTCAGCTTGGCGATCTCCATGCGCATCTGCACGCGCAGCGCCGCGTCCAGGTTGGACAGCGGCTCGTCGAACAGGAAGACCTTCGGCTCCCGCACGATGGCGCGGCCGATGGCCACGCGCTGGCGCTGCCCGCCGGACAGGTCACGGGGCTTGCGCTCCAGCAGGTTCTCGATCTGGAGCAACCGGGCGGCGGCGCGCACGCGCTCGTCGATGGTGCCCTTCGCCGTGCGCGACAGCGTCAGGCCGAAGGCCATGTTGTCGTAGGCGTTCATGTGCGGGTAGAGCGCGTAGGACTGGAACACCATCGCGATCCCGCGCTTGGCCGGCGGAAGGTCGTTCACCCGTTCCCCATCGATGGAAAGGTCCCCGTCGCTCAGGTCCTCCAGCCCGGCGATCAGGCGCAGCAGGGTGGACTTGCCGCAGCCCGACGGGCCGACGAAGGCCACGAACTCTCCGTCGCGGATGTTCAGGTCCACGCCGTGGATGACCTCGAACCGGCCGAAGCTCTTGCGCACCCCGCGCAGCGTGACGTCGGCCATGGCTACCCCTTCACGGCGCCGGCGGTCAGGCCGGACACGATGCGGCGCTGGAACACCAGCACCAGCGCGATCAGGGGCACCGTCACCACCACCGACGCCGCCATGATCTGGCCCCAGGGCAGTTCGTACTGGCTGGCTCCGGACATCAGCGCGATGGCGACGGGGACGGTGCGCGCCTCGTCGGTCAGGGTGAAGGTCAGGGCGAACAGGAACTCGTTCCAGGCGGCGATGAAGGCCAGCAGGCCGGTCGCCGCCAACGCCGGCCCCATCAGCGGCAGGAACACCCGCGTCACGATCACGGTGGGCGAGGCGCCGTCCACCATGGCGGCCTCCTCCAACTCCTTCGGCAGCTCGCGCATGAAGGTGGTCAGCACCCACACGGTGAAGGGCAGCGTGAAAATCATGTAGGACAGCACCAGCGACCCCATCCGGTTGTAGAGGCCGAGCCAGCGCACCAGCTCGAACAGGCCCGACAGCACGGCCACCTGCGGGAACATCGACACGCCCAGCACCACGAGCAGCAGCAGCGTCCGCCCCCGGAACCGCACCCGCCCCAGCGCATAGGCCGCCGCCACCGCCAGCCCGAGCGAGAGCGCGACCACGGACACCGATACGCCCAGCGAGTTCAGAATGTTCCGCCCGAAGGGCTGCTGGCTGAAAATGGCCACGTAGTTCTCCAGCGAGGGATGCGAGGGCCAAGCCTCCACCGTGAACAGCGCGCTGCCGGCCTTCAGCGAGGTGACGATGGCCCAATAGAAGGGAAACACCGCGTAGACCACGATCCCCAGGACAAGAATTCCGAAGGCGACGCGGCCGGCGGTGCGTCGAAGGCGCATGGTCTGTTCTCCCTCAGGCCGTTGATGTGCAAGCCTTCACCACCAAGACACAAAGGACACAAAGAATTTCACAAAGATTGTCTCTCCTCCCGCACGCAACCGGCTGGTTGAGAGTTCCTTTGTGACGTTCTTTGTGTCCTTTGTGTCTTGGTGGTTAAAATTGACGTTATCTCCCCGCATCGAACCGGACCCGCCCCAGCGTGATCGCCGCGACCGTGGCGAGTGCCAGGATCAGCACCAGCACCGTCGCCGCGGCAGAGCCGTAGCCCACGTCCTGGAAATCGATCAGGTATTGCCGGGCATAGACCGACATCGACATAGTGGAACGGCTGTTGCCGGTCAGGACGTACATCAGGTCGAACACGCGCAGCGCGTCCAGCGTGCGGAACAGCACCGCCACCATCAGCGCTGGACGGATCAGCGGAAGGGTGATGCGGAAAAAGACCTTCAGCGGATGCACCCCGTCCACCCGCGCCGCCTCGTAGAGATCCTGCGGCAGCATCTGCAACGCCGCGAGAATCAGCAGCGCCATGAAGGGCGTGGATTTCCACACATCCACCGCGATGACCACCGGCAGCGCGAGTGTTGGGTCCGCCGTCCAGGCCTGCGGCTGGCCGATGACGCCGAGTTCCAGCAGGGCGGCGTTCACGACGCCGTAGAGGTCGTGGAACATCCAGCCCCACATCTGGGCGGACACGACGGTTGGGATGGCCCAGGGGATCAGCACGGCGGCGCGCAGCAGCCCGCGCCCCGGCAGATGCGCGTTCAGCGTCAGCGCGACGACCAGCCCCAGCACCGTTTCCAGCGACACCGACGCCACCGTGAACAGCACCGTGTTCCACACCGCCCGCCACCACACGGGGTCGCGCATCAGCCACAGATAGTTGTCGAGCCCGACGCCCGCGTAGGCGTTCAGCGTGGCGAGCGTCGCGTCGGTGAAGGAGTAGTAGATGGTGCGCACCAGCGGCCATCCGGCCACAGCGGCCAGCACCGCCAGCATCGGCAGCAGGAACAGCCACGCCGACCGGCGGCGCTGCCGGGTCAGGCCGGACACACGCGCCCGCCCACCTGTCACCAGCGCCCTCCCCGGCTGATGCGGATCAGCGCCTCCCTCAGCCGGGCCAGCGTCTCCCCGGCGCCCTGCTGGCCGCTCAGCACCTCGTGCACGTCGCTGTAGAACTCCGACGAGACCTGGTTGTAGCGCATGCCCGTGACCTGGGCCGGCCGGGCGACCGTGTTGCCGATGGACTTGGCGAGGTCCGCGAAGAAGGGGTTGGCGGCCAGCACCTGCGGGTCGTCGTAGAGCGCCGGGATGGTCGGGTTGGCCCCGCCCTGGATGGCGCGGCGCTTCTGCTCCTCCGGGCTGGTCAGGCTGCGGACGAGGTCCACCGCTTCGGGCACATGGGCGGAGAATTTGCTGACCGCCAGCAACTGCCCGCCGAGCGTCGCCGCGTGCCGTCCGTCCGGCCCGCCCTTGGGCAGCGGCGCCACGGCGACCTTGCCGCGCACCGGGCTGTCCGGGCCATCCACCAGCGTCCAGGCGTAGGGCCAGTTGCGCATGAAGACGGCGTTGCCGGACTGAAAGACGCCGCGGGCCTCCTCCTCCATGTAGTTCAGGACGCCGAGCGGGCTGATGGCGTGAATCCAGTTCCGCGCGATGGTCAGCGCCTCGACGGCGCGCGGGTTGTCGATGGTGACGGTGCCGTCCTGATCGACGATGGTGCCGCCGTTGCGGCTGGCGATCCATTCCAGGGCGTTGACCGTCAGCCCCTCATAGGCCCGGCCCTGCCAGACGTAGCCCCACATGCGGTCGTTGCCGGCGGCGCGCTCCGCCCGCTGGATCCGTTCGGCGGTTTCCCGAAGATCCTCCCAGCTTCCCGGCACCGGCCGGCCGTGCTTCTCCAGCAGGTCCTTCCGGACGTAGAGCAGCCCGACGTCGGCGAACCAGGGCAGCGCCACCAGCCGCCCCTTCACCGTCGCCGCATCGATCATGACCGGCAGATGCTGGGCGATGGTGGCCTGATCGACCGTCTCCCGCAGGTCCACGAAGTAGGCGCCGAGGATGCCCGGCCAGACCACGTCGATCTGGAAGACGTCGATGTCCGCCGACCCGGCGGCGAGAAGCTGCTGGTAGAGCGCAAGCTGCTCCCCCGCCCCCTTGGGCGGGGAGACGAAGCGGACCTCGTTGCCCGTCCGCTCGGCCCAGCTCCGCGCGCCGTCCCGGCAGAGGTCCGACGCGATGCCGAGCCCGCTGCAGGCCAGCGTGACCGTCGCCCCGGCCGCAGCCGCGGGAAAAGCCGCGGGCGCCGTCAGCAACCCGGCGAGAAGGAACGCCCACAGCCGTGCCATCGGGGTCGCCTCCGTTCAACAACGGATTGGAAACCCCCGAGGCCCGGTAGGGTTCCCGTCCTTACGCCAGGGCGTCGGCCTGACGGCGGCAGTGCAGCAGGCTGAACAGGCCGAAGGGCGGGACGGTCTGCAACTCCTCCACCTTCAGGCGGGAGCCGGACATCAGCGTGTCCAGCGTGAAGTCCGGCCGCCAGCCGAGCTTTTTGGAGAAGGGCGCCATCCAGTTCTCGACGGACCGGCGAAGGCCGGGCTTGTCGGCGGCGAAGTGGTTGACGATCAGGATGTCGCCGCCCGGCTTGCAGACGCGCTCCAGCTCCAGCATCGTGCCCTGCGGGTCGGGGACGACCGTCATCACATACATGGCGACGACAAGGTCGAAGCTGCCGTCGGCGAAGGCCAGCTTGCCGGCGTCCATCTCCAGCAGGCCCTCGACATTCTCCAGCCGCTCGCGGTCCACGCGCTCCTGCGCCACCTTCAGCATGTCGCTGGACAGGTCGATGCCGGTGACGCGGTTGTCCTTGCGGTAGTCCGACAGCGAGATGCCCGTGCCGACGCCCACCTCCAGCACACGCAGGCCGCCGCGCCGGTTGATCCACTTGACGGCGGCGTGCCGGCCGGACGCCAGCAGGTTTCCGAACACAGGGTCGTAGAAGCGGGCGTACCGCCGGTAGGCGGCGCGGATGGAGTCGGCGTCCATGGGATCTCCCTCACGTTTCTTGGGACGCGACCATAACGGCCTTTCGTCAGGCATGAAAGCCATGGCGCGCGGAAGAGTTCCACGTTGCCACACTTGCGGCAGGGATTTGCGCGAGCCGAGGCGCCCGTTACACGGCAGATTGCATGGGAACGGCCACGCTTCCGCTTGAAATAGCACTCGATCGCATGCCTTTCCCAATGATCGGTGCTGTCGGGCGAACATCGACTTTTGAGTGAAATTCAGTATAGTTGCGCCATCGTCCTTCAAGAGGGTGCTCCCATGCCCGACACCGCCGCCGATCCGACCGTCCAGACCGGCTCCACCAACCTGCCGGTGGTCACCACCCCGCCGGCGCCGCCCAGCACCGCCGCCGTGGTCCAGAACGAGCAGGGCAAGGCCAACTCCCTGCTGAACACCATCGCGGACAAGCTGGACCAGCTGACCACCCTGCGGGTCGTGACCGCCGTCTGCGACATCGAAACCGTGCAGGACGACCCGGCAAAGCCGACCTTCACGGTCCGCCCGAAGACCGGCGCCACCATCGACGCCTTCCAGACCCAGGTCAATCTGGTGACCGGCGACATCGAAAACCTGATCAGCCGGGATTTCGCGACCAACACGGCCTACCAGAGCCTGTCGAACTTCCATCTGGCCCAGGTGACCAAGAGCAACGAGATCGTCAGCACGAACCTGAAGGCCGTGCGCGACCTCGCCGTCCAGCTCTCCGGCCGCTCCAACTGATCGTCCGGTCTGCTTATTCCTGTTTTTCGAAGGTGGCCGATGTCCCAGTTCGTCGACCTCGCGCGCAGCCTGCTGACGCTCGAAATCAACACGGTTCTGAAGTCTGGGATGTCGGCCGAAAAGATGCCTCTGGCCGGGGACGCGCTGATCGACATCGCGCAGGATTACTACGTGTTCCTGTGCGGACAGATCGACGCCTTCGGCAACCGCGAGACGAAGACGCTCGATCCCTGGGCGGCGGCCCTGTCGGAAAGCTTCGACTGGGGACGGGCGCCCTTCACGGCCCCGGAAGGGGCGGCGAAGCCGGAACGCTACATCCCCGCCTTCATCGGCCGCGACCTGCCCGGCAACGATCGGAACCGCGGCACCACCGTGGAGGTCTTCGATTCCCTGCGGGAGGTGGCAAGCTGGCTGCGGGAAATGCAGGACCGAATCCGGGACGTGGCCGGCAATCCGGGGGCCGGTCCGGAGGTCATCGCCGCAGCCGGCCGGATCGACCGCGACGCGACGCCGGTCCTGATGCGCATCCAGCGCAATTCCGACCAGATCAACGACATCCTGCGCCGCCGCGGGCTGGACACGGTCAGCTACCTGCGCGGGATGGACGAGGACACCCGGCGCATTCCGGACCTGAAGACCGCGGACATCGTCGTCATCCGCAAGGCCTGGGACGTGGGGACCGAGGTCGTCATCATGCAGTCCACCATCCAGATCGACGGCGACGTGGTGACCCGCGTGCTGAAGGGCCGCGACACGGCGACGAACAGCACGATGATCGGCGTCCACCGGGACGCGGTCGACGTGTCCTTCCGCTACTGGAGCTTCATGGTGGAGGCTCTGGGACGATTCGCCGGAAAGGCCGTGAATACCCTGGTGGGAGACACGGGGTAGCCGCCTTCGCCGCAGCCTGACCCACGGCCTTCCCCACGCCTGGAACTGGCGCCGGGGCGCGTTGGCCGAAGCCGCCAGCCGGTTGCGCCAGGGGAAAGCCGGGCTTCTGCCCCGCCGCGGGCGCGGCATCGCCATCCTGTTCCGCTTTTTCACCCATGGCGGCCGTCAACTGGTCCTGCGTGTTCCGGTCAACGAGCCACGGCCGGACGGACTGCGGACGGTCCCGGTTCGGGTCACGCTCCAGCCCGACGGCGACGTGCTGGTCGCCCTGCCGCGCGAGGAGGTGGACAGCGGCCATTTCGACGCCAACTCCGCCCGCCGGCTCGCAGTGCGGCTGCGCCAGCTTGGCGACCGCGCGGCCACCGCCAACCCGCTCTGGGGCCTGGACGCGTCGCAGGCGCTGGGCGAGATCGCCAGCGCGGCGGCTGGTTTGGTGAGCGGCGTCCTGCTGCTGCGCAACGGCTTTGAGGAGCTGACGAACGGCGTCATGGCCCACGCCGGGGCGACCGTGGCCTTGCTCCTGCTGCCATTCGTGATGGTGAAGCTCCGCCCCTGGCTGACGCAAACGGTCCTGCCGAGTTTGATGGCCCGAATGGAACGATAGGTTTGCGATTCACCACGAAGGCACGAAGGGCATGCCCTTCGTGCCTTCGTGGCTCTCAAACCCGTTCCATCACCGCTTCTTTACGCGTCAACCAACCCACGATGCTTCAGCAGCGCCTCGATCTGCGGGGTGCGGCCACGGAAGGCGGTGTACAGCTCCATGGGGTCGCGGGTGTCGCCGGAGGAATAGATGGTCTTCAGACGCGCCGCGAGGTCCGGGTTGAACAGGTCCCCCGACTCCGCGAAGGCCTCGTAGCCGTCGGCGTCCAGCACCTCCGCCCAGAGGTAGGCGTAGTAGCCCGCGGCGTAGCCGCTGCCGGCGAACAGGTGCTGGAAGTGGGTCGGGCGGTGGCGCACGGCGATTTCGGCGGGCATGCCGATCTTGTCCAGCACCGTGCGCTCGAACGCCGCCACATCCAGGCCATCCGCTTGATCCACGGCAGCCTGCTCCATGGTGTGGAACTCCAGATCCAGCAGCGCCGCCGCCGTGTATTCCACGGTGCCGAAGCCCTGGTTGAAGTTGCGGGCGGCCAGCAGGCGGCGCAGCAGATCCTCCGGGATCGGTTCCCCGGTCTGGTGATGGAGCGCGTAGGTCCGCAGCGTTTCCGGTGCGCTCATCCAGTGTTCGTAGACCTGCGACGGGAACTCCACGAAGTCGCGCCGGACGGAGGTGCCGGACTGCGACGGATAGCGCACGCGGCTCAGCAGGCCGTGCAGGCCATGGCCGAATTCGTGGAACAGCGTCTCCGCGTCGTCGAAGCTGAGCAGGGTTGGCTCACCCTTCGCGAAGTTGTTGTTGTTCACGATGATCGGCGCGATCTCGCCGTCGAAGCTTTCCTGATCGCGGTAGCTGCTCATCCAGGCGCCGGAGCGCTTGCCGGAGCGGGCGTAATTGTCGTGCAGGAACAGCCCGACGTGGCGGCCATCCGCCTCCGTCACCTCATAGACGCGGACGTCCGGGTGATAGACGGGCAGGTCCTTGCGTTCGGTGAAGCGGACGCCGAACAGGCGGCCGGCGGTGTCGAAGGCCGCGCGGACCATGTTGTCCAGCACGAAGTACGGCTTCACCTCCGCCTCGTCCAGGTCGTACTTGGCCTGCCGCACCTTCTCCGCGTAATAGCGCCAGTCCCAGGGGGCGATGGGCTCGTTCATGCCCTCGGCGCGGGCGCTTTCCTGAAGCTCGGCGCGCTCCGCCGCGGCCTTGCGCTTGGCCGGCTCCCAGACCTGGAGCAGCAGGCGCTCGACCGCGGAGGTGTCCTTCGCCATGCTGTCGTCCAGCTTGAAGTCGGCGTAGGTCCTGTAGCCCAGCAGCGCCGCCTGCTCGGCGCGGAGCGCCACGATCTCGCGGATCAGCGGGCGGTTGTCGTGCGCCCCGTCATGCTCGCCACGGCGGATCCAGGCCTCGTAGGCGACCTGCCGCAGGTCGCGGCGTGCCGAGAAGGTCAGGAACGGCTCGACCGAGGAGCGGGCGAGCGTGATGACGTACTTGCCCTCCAGCCCGCGCTCCTTGGCCGCCTGCGCCGCCGCGTTGCGCGCGAAGTCGGGAAGGCCGGCGAGGTCGCTTTCCTCCAGCACCAACTGCCAGTCCTTCTCGTCGTGCAGCACGTTCTGGCCGAACAGGGTGTGCAGGGTCGCCAGCCGCTCGGTGATCGCGGTCATGCGGGCCTTCTGCTCCGCCGGCAGCAGCGCGCCGCTGCGCACGAATCCCAGGTGCTGGCGCTCCAGCAGCCGCATCTGGTCGGGGGCGAGCCCCAGAATCTCGCGCCGGTCGTACAGATCCTTCACCCGCGCGAACAGCGCCGGGTCCAGCGCGATGCGCATGGAATGCTGGGCGAACTTCGGCGCGTAGTCGCGCGCGATCGCTTCCAGCTCGTCGCTGGTGTTGCTGGAGGTCAGGTTGAAGAAGACGTTGCCGACGCGGGTCAGGAACCGGCCGCTGCGCTCCATCGCCTCGATGGTGTTGGCGAAGGTCGGCTCCTCGGGGTCCGCGGCGATCGCCTCGATCTCGCCGATGTTTTCGGCCATGCCGTGATCGAAGGCGGGCGCGAAATGCTCCGGGCGGATGCGATCGAACGGGGGAAGACCGAAGGGCGTGGTCCAGGTCTCGAAGAAGGGGTTCTGGAAGTTGGGCGTGTCGGTCATCGGAGCCTCGTGGTGATCGCCCTCCCATATGGGGCGGCCATGGGGGAGCAGGCAAGTCCGGCCGCAACCGGAACCGTCCAGACAGCTATCACCAACACACCTATCGCCAACCCGCCCGCCGCGCCAGAGGGCGTTTGGCCGCTCCCCCGCACGGCCACCCTCTTCCTTGCCCACCGCTCACACGGCGACGGCTGCTTCGGCCAGATCGCGCAGGCCCGCCAGGAAGGCGTCCACGCCCTGCTTCAAGCTCGCGTCGTTGACCACCACGCGCACATCGGGGCCGGTGGGCATCGGGTCGGCCGCGCGCTTCAGCCGGTGGTCGATGTCGTCGGCGCGCTCCCGTCCCCGCGCGGCCAGCCGGGCGGCCAGCACCGGGGCCGGGGCGGTGACCACCAGAACGCCGACCGGCCGCAGCCGCGCCCGCGCCTCGTCCACCACGGCGCGCGACACGTTGACCACCACGGCGCTGCCGTCCCGTCGCACGGCATCCAGGGCGGTCGGAACGCCGTAGGCCAAGCCGTGCGCCCGCCAGGACAGCAGGAATCCGCCGGCCGCCTCTATTTGCTCAAACCGCTCGCGGGGCAGGGAGGCGTGGTCCTCGGCGCCGGCAAGCACGGGGCGGGTGACCGTTCGCCGCGCGAAGTGGAAGCGACGGTCGCCGGTCAGGCGTCGCTTCGCGCCGTTCATCAGACTGTCCTTGCCCGCCCCGCTCGGCCCGACCACGAGAATCAGGGGTGCAACCGTCATCCGTCGTACTTCTCGGCGAAGGCCGCGATGTCCAGCGCGCGGAAGTCGGCCATTGCCGCGTCGATCCGGTCATGCGGCCAGTCCCACCACGCGATGCGCATCAGCTTTTCCATCGTGCGCTCGTCGGCACGGAAGCGCAGCACCTTGGCCGGCACGCCGACGACGATGGCGAAGGGCGGCACGTCCTTGGTCACCACCGCCCCCGACCCGATGGCGGCGCCGGCCCCGATGGTCACGCCCGGCATGATGATGGCGTTGTGCCCGATCCACACGTCGGGGCCGATGACCACTTGGTCGCCGCGGCGCCACGCGAAGATTTCCTCGTCGTCCGGCAGGCCGAAGCCGTAGGAGGCGGATCGGTAGGTGACGTGGTGCAGCGTCGCCCGCCACCAGGGGTGATTGCTGGGGTTGATGCGCACCCCCGTGGCGATGTTGGCGAACTTGCCGATCCTGGCGTGGGCGATCTGGTTGCCGCCCATGGCGTAGCCGTAATCGCCCAGTTCGCTGTCCGTGACCATGGAGCGCGGGCCGAGGTAGGTGTAGCGCCCGAAGTCGGAATTGCGCACCACGGCGCTGGGGTCGATCTCCGGCAGTTCGGTCATGGCCCGCCCGGCGGTCCAGGGGTCCCAGGCGGTGCCGCAGTTGATGAGCATGAAGAAGACCTCGGGACAATCAGATGAAAAGCTTGCGCAGTTGCGCCGACAGAACGTCGATCAGGGACACCGTGGCGACGATGATGATCATCACCGCGCAGGTTTCGGCGAAATAAAAGCCGCGGATGATCTCCCACAGCACCACGCCGATGCCGCCCGCCCCGACCATGCCGACGACGGAGGCCGAGCGCACGTTGGATTCGAAACGGTACAGCGCGTAGCTGATCCACAGCGGCAGCACCTGCGGGATGATGCCGTAGACGATCTCCTCCAGCACGGTGGCGCCGGTGGCGCGGATGCCCTCCACCGGGCGCGGGTCGATGGCCTCCACCGCTTCGGAAAACAGCTTGGCGAGCACGCCCGTGGTGTGGACGAACAGCGCCAGCACGCCGGCGAACGGACCAAGCCCGACCGCCACGACGAACAGCATGGCGAAGACCATCTCGTTGATGGCGCGCAGCGCGTCCATCAGCCGGCGGATCGGCTGGCGCACCCAGACCGGGGCGACGTTTTCCGCCGCCAGCAGGCCGAAGGGCACCGCGAACACCACCGCCAGCACCGTGCCCCAGATGGCGATCTGGACGGTGATCAGCATTTCCGAGACGTAGAAACGCCAGTCCTTGAAGTTGGGCGGGAAGAAATCGGCAACGAAGGTCGCCATGTTGCCCGCGTCCTTGAACAGGACCGAGGGGCGGATTTCCGCGCCCTGCCACGACCACGCCAGCAAGGCCAGCGCAAGGGCGTAGACGGCCAGCTTGACCAGCGATGTCCTGGGCGGATGCAGCCTGGGCGGATGCTGGGCGCGGGCAGCGTCGGTTGTCGTCATGTCACTCAGCCGCATTCCATGGAAAAAGGAAGAGGCGCCGCATCGGCGACGGCGCCCCCCGCGCACATCACTTGGCCGCGATCTTCGTCTGAAGCTCAGCCAGCGTGGCGGTGATCTCGGCCAGCTTCGCTTTCTTCTCGGCTTCCGGCAGGGCGGTGTCGGCCTCCAGCTTGGTCTTCGCCTTGAACAGCTCCAACTGGCGGATCGGCAGCAGCTGGTCGTTGTTGGATTCGCGGAACGGACCCCACTTCAGCGTGGCGAGGACCTCACGCTCCTGCTTCAGCGCGTCGGCGGTCTTGTTCGGAGTGGCGGTGCCGTAGGTGAGGAAGAAGGTCTTCAACTTGGCCTTCACGTCCTGCGCCAGATCCTTGCGCCACACGATGGGATCGGACGGGATCAGGGGGGAGGTCCAGATCACCTTGAGCTGGGCGAACTTCTCCGGCTGGCGCTCCTCGATGCGCGGCAGCACCTCGGAATTGGTGGTGGCCACGTCCACCTGCTTGTTGGCCACGGCCATGGCGTTGGTCTCGTGGTTGGCGCTGACCGTGCGCTTGAAGATCTTCTTCGGGTCGTCCACGCCGTTCACGGCGAAGACATAGTAGCCCGGCACCAGGAAGCCCGAGGTGGAGTTCGGATCGCCGTTGCTGAAGGTCAGGTTCGCGGCGTTCTTCAGCATGTCGCCGACGTTGCCGATCGGGCTGTCCTTGTGGGCGACGATGTAGGAGTGGTAGCCCTGCGCGCCTTCCGGATCGGTGGACTGCACGAAGACTTCGCCGTTGGACCGGTCCACGGCCTCCATGGCCGACTTGTTGCCGTACCAGGCGACCTGCACCTTGCCGAAGCGCATGCCTTCGATGATGCCGGCGTAGTCGGAGGCAAAGAACGGCTTCACCGTCAGGCCCGTCTGCCGCTCCATGGCTTCCAGGAAGGGCACCCACTGCGACTTCAGGTTCTGGGAGGATTCGGTGGAGATGATGCCGAAGTTCAGCGCGTCCTGCGCCGCGGCGGGCATGGCGCCGCCGAGCCCCAGAGCGGTGACGGTGGCGGCGGCGATGAGGTTCGCGATCTTCATGGAAAGACGTCTCCTGATGACGATGGACACGGCACAGGGAAAGGGGGAGTTCGAATCAGGCGTTTCAGGCGTTGGCGGCCCGCGCGTATCCGGGGCGCAGGTTCGTGACGAAGGACGCCGAGCCCTGCGCGCCGAGGCCGAGTTCCTCGGCCTGGCTGCCGTAAAGCTCCCGCAGCAGGTGCGGGGTCAGCGCGGCGGACGGGCCGTCGTAGATCACGACGCCGTGCTTCAGCGCGACGGTGCGCGGGCAATAGCGGATGGCGAAATCGACCTGATGCAGCGACACCACCACCGTCACGCCGTCCTCGGCGTTGATGCGTTCCAGCGTTTCCATCACGCGCTGGGAGGACACGGGGTCGAGCGAGGCGATGGGCTCGTCCGCCAGGATGATGTCGGCCTGCTGCACCAGGGTGCGGGCGATGGCCGCGCGCTGCTGCTGCCCGCCCGACAGGGCCGAGGCGCGCACCCAGGCCTTGTCGGCGATGCCCACGCGGTCCAGCGCGTCGAGCGCCAGTTCGCGCTCCGCCCGCGTGAAGGTCCCGGTGAGCGAGCGCCACAGCGGCACCCGGCCCAGCGTGCCGGTCAGCACGTTGGTCATCACCGGCAGGCGGCCCACCAGATTAAACTGCTGGAAGACGAAGCCGACGCGGGCGCGGGTGCGGCGAATGTCGGCGGCCAGACGGCCGCAGGCCTGCACGCGGGAGCCCATGACCTCGACCGCACCGCCCTCCCCGTCGCCGAGCGCCAGCCCGGCGAGGTGGCGCAGCAGCGTGGACTTGCCCGACCCCGAGGCGCCGATCAAGGCCACCATTTCCCCCGGCCGGATGTTGACGCTGACGCCGTCGAGCGCCTTGCAACCTTTGAAGGTTTTGCTGAGTTCGGTCACCCGGATTGCGGGCTGGTTCGCCCGCTGACCCATCGACGCGGCGGCGTTCATGTCTCACCTCGGTCCCATATTCACTGGGCCGGCGTTCTATCAGCTGTTGATGACATTAATATTTTTCGAAGATTGCGGTTGGATGACATCATGACGTCATCAAAATGTCCAGCGAATGAAAGCTGGAAATGGTGATTCAGCAGACGATGTTGACTTGCAGTCTATGCCGCTCAACAAATCCGATATTCATCCACATTGACCGCATGATTGCTTTTCCAGGGATCGCCAGCCCTGCCTTCATTTGCTCGGCAAGGTGAAGAATCGGTCGTCGCGCAGCCTGGAGGCGGCTGCAACCCAGACCCCGCCCCACTGGTGCGTGAAACGTTGAGCGGCATGGGGTATGACCGTGTCGTCAACCCAGGTGGACATCAACCGGCGCCTTCGCATGAACGAAGAGACTTTCGACAAGACGGACCGAGGTGCGGCGACGGGTGCCGGCGTTCCAGGCACCGTGACTCCGCGCACGCTCGCGCTGCTGCGCGACCTGATCGCCTTCGACACGACCAGCCGCAACTCCAACCTCGACCTCATCCACTACGTCCGCGACCATCTGGCGGCGCTGGGCGTGGAAAGCCGGCTGGTGTTCGACGACACCGGGACGAAGGCCAACCTGTACGCTACCATTGGCCCGACCGACCGCGGCGGCGTCTGCCTGTCCGGCCACACCGACGTGGTGCCGGTGGACGACCAGGACTGGTCCAGCGATCCCTTCACGCTGACGGAGCGCGACGGCAAGCTCTATGGCCGCGGCACCGCCGATATGAAGGGCTTCGTCGCCGCAGCACTGGCCATGGCGCCGCAGTTCCTGGAATCGGACCTCGCCACCCCCATCCACTACGCCTTCTCCTACGACGAGGAGCTGGGCTGCATCGGCGTGCGTGGCCTGCTGGACCAGCTGGCGGGCATGGCGGTCAAGCCGCGTCTCTGCATCGTCGGGGAACCGACGCGCATGCGGGTGATCGTCGGCCACAAGGGCAAGCTGTCGCTGCGCTGCCGCGTGCACGGCCACGCCTGCCATTCCTCCCTTGCGCCGGAAGGCGTGAACGCCGTGGAATACGCGGCGGAGGTGGTGGCCTATCTGCGCCGCATGGGCCGCCGCTTCGCGGAGGAAGGTCCGTTCGATTACGATTACGACGTGCCGCACAGCACCGTGCACACCGGCGTGATGAGCGGCGGCACGGCGCGCAATATCGTGCCGTCCGACGCCTCCTTCGAGTTCGAGTTCCGCCACCTCGCCAACCATCCGGTCGAACCGATGCTGGCCGAGGTGCAGGACTTCGCCCACAAGACGCTGGAGCCGGAGATGCGCGCCGTCCGCCCCGACGCCGGCTTCTCGTGGGAGCCGCTGTCGGACTCGCCCGCACTCGACACGCCGCCGGACCTGGAAGAGGTGACGCTGGTGAAGGGGCTGGCCGAGCAGAACGGGCACGGCAAGGTGGCCTTCGGCACCGAAGGCGCATTCTTCACCAGCGTGGTCGGCATCCCGGCGGTGGTCTGCGGCCCCGGCGACATCGAGCAGGCGCACAAGCCCGACGAGTTCGTGGAACTGAGCGAACTCGCCAAGGCCGAACGCTTCCTGACGCGCCTGAAGGCGGTGGTCCAGGCCGGCCTGTAAAGCCGGCCTGTTGCCTCAGACCACCCGCCGTCCTTCCCGCCAGACCGCACGGACGACCGGCATGTCGCCGGCATCGTGGACACGGACCAGATCGGCGCGCCTGGTGGGCGCGATCAAGCCGCGGTCCTCCAGGCCGGCGACCTTCGCCGGGTTGCGGGCGACGGTGGCGACGGCGTCCGGCAGCGCGAAGCCCAGCGGCCCCTTGTGCAGCAGGAAGGCCGCCCCGATCAGGCTGATCGGCACATAGTCGGACGACAGCACGTCCAGGCCGCCGATGGCCGCCAGCTCCGCCGCGGCGACGTTGCCGGAGTGCGAACCGCCGCGCACGAGGTTGGGCGCGCCCATCAGCACCATCATGCCGGCCTCGCGGGATGCCTTCGCGGCCTCCAGCGTGGTGGGGAACTCGGCGAAGTGGGTGCCCAGTTCCGCCGCCAGGGCGACATGCTCCGCGGTGGCGTCGTCGTGGCTGGCCAGCTTGAATCCGCGTTCCCGGCAGACTGCGGCGATGGCGCGGCGGTGCGGTTCGGAATAGCGCTCCGCGTTCTCCCGCTGCCGCTTGGTGAAGGTCTCCATGTCGGCTTCGGAGAAGCCGTACTTGCCCATGTAGTATTCGCGGTATTTGTCCAGCCGCACGAACTGCCGCTGGCCGGGCGTGTGGTCCATCAGGCTGACGATCCCGACCAGCGGGTTGTCGGCCAGGGCGCCGAACAGCGGCAGAATGTTGGCGCAGGACACCTCGCAGCGCAGGTGCAGGTGATGGTCGGCGCGCAGGTGACCCTTGGCCTGCGCGTCGGTGACCGCGTCCACCATGGTCCGCAGGTTGGCGAGCCGTTCGGACCCTTCGATGATGTCGCCGCAGGCGATGGCGTCGAACACCGTCGTGATGCCCGACGTGGCCATCAGCGCGTCGTGCGCCTGCACGGCGGAGCCGGCGTGCCAGCGCACCTTGGGCCGCGGCACGATGTGCCGTTCCAGGTTGTCGGTGTGCAACTCAACAAGGCCCGGCAGGACATAGTCGCCCTCGCAGTCCACCGCCCCCGGAAGGCTCGTGGCGCCCGACGCCATGTCCGCGATCCGGCCGTCCACCACGTGCAGGGTCCCGAGGAAGACCTCATGCTCCGCGACGATGCGGGCGTTGGTCAGCACCAGTTCTTCAGACACCAGTTTCTTGGACATGGATCAGCCTTGCATGGTGTGGATGCGGGTGGACACGGCCTCCCGCACCTCGTCGTCGTGGAAGACGCCGACGAGCGCGGTGCCCTCGGCCTTGGCCTCGCCGATCAGGTCGATGACCACGGCGCGGTTGCGGGCGTCGAGCGAGGCGGTCGGCTCGTCCAGCAGCAGGATCGGGTGGCGCGCGGCGAACCCGCGGGCAATGTTCACGCGCTGCTGCTCGCCCCCGGAGAATGTTGCGGGCGCCAGTTGCCACAGCCGGTCGGGGATGCGCAAGCGGGACAGAAGCTCCGCGGCCCGGTCCCGCGCCGCCTCCGCCGGGACGCCCAGCGCCCGCAGCGGCTCCGCCACCACGTCCAGCGCGGAGACGCGCGGAATGGCGCGCAGGAATTGGCTGACGTAGCCCAGGGTGCGCTTGCGCACCTCCAGCACGGTGCGGGGCGGGGCGCTGGCGATGTCCACCTCTCCGTCATCGTGGCGCACGCGGATCGCCCCGGCGTCCGGCTTGCAGTTGCCGTACAGGCAGCGCAGCAGGGTCGATTTCCCGGTGCCCGACGGCCCGTGCAGCGTCACGCACTCCCCCGCCGCCACGGACAGGCCGGCGCCGTCGAACACGGGGATCCGGATGCCGCCCTGGGTGTGCAGGACGTAGGTTTTGGAGAGCGCTTCGACGCGGATCATGTCGGTCATGGTCGTGGTCATGGCTGGAGCACCGAGGAAACCAGCAGTTGCGTGTAGGGGTGGTGCGGGTCGTCCAGCACCTGATCGGTCAGGCCGGTCTCCACCACCTCGCCCTGGCGCATCACCATCAGCCGGTGCGCCAGCAGGCGGGCCACGGCGAGGTCGTGCGTCACCACGATGGCCGCGAGGCCGAGGTCGGTGACCAGCCGGCGCAGCAGGTCGAGCAGGCGGGCCTGCACCGACACGTCCAGGCCGCCGGTCGGCTCGTCCATGAAGACCAGCCGCGGGTGGGTGACGAGGTTGCGGGCGATCTGCAGGCGCTGGAGCATGCCGCCGGAGAAGGTCAGCGGCAGGTCGTCGATGCGTTCCCCGTCGATCTCCACCTTGCGCAGCCATTCGTCGGCCTGGGACCGGATCTCGCCGTAGTGGCGG
>Ga0065721_10050402_pt1 | contig 20540 bp, 19 predicted proteins | sample Mesricmetagenome_FD_59108 | JGI IMG/M metagenome (GOLD analysis project Ga0065721, IMG submission 59108) | Mesophilic microbial community from rice straw/compost enrichment Sample: eDNA_1 v2 (version 2) | ecosystem: Engineered > Solid waste > Grass > Composting > Bioreactor | place: USA: Davis... | reverse complement strand
CCCCGGAAGGCATCGAACGAGTCGGCGACGTCTCGAACGTCGTGTTCACGAACGGACTGATCGCGCGCGACAACGGCGAATTGTATATTTACTACGCTTCTTCCGATACTCGCCTCCACGTGGCGTCCACGACGATCGACAAGATGGTCGACTACGTGACGAACACGCCGGAAGACGGGCTCCGTTCCCGCGCGAGCGTCGAGACGCGCTCCGCGCTCATCTCCAAGAACCTGGAGCTGATGAACCGTCCGGAGTACGCTTTCCTGAAGCGCCAAGGCTGATTCGGTTAGGTTTTTCCATTAGCTAACAATTTGGGAAACGGAACTCAAGAAACGAATAGAAATGAATAGATACGCCTAACAACCCTCTGCAGCAGCGATAATTCGCTCAATTGCAGAGGGTTGTAAACTAAAATTATTTGTTTGTTATCATAAATGATGACAATAAAAACAAAATGGTTGCCTGTTAACCTTGGCTAAAATGCTTATAATTAAAAAATGTAAGCGATGCCAAGTCGTTTTCATAACGGGTTGGCAGACTCGCGAAACCAATTTTTTGGGGGTAGTGCTTAAGATGAAAAAGAGTTCTTTGACAGTCCTGTCCTTGATTCTGTTGTCCTCCGCCCTTGCGGCTTGCGGCAACAACAACAATGAGAACGGCAACGCTTCTTCTTCTCCGTCGGCATCGGCATCGGCTTCCGCATCCTCGGATGCAAGCGGTTCCGCAAACGCCGAACTGTCCGGCAAGATCAAGGTTCTGACACACCGCACAGACCTTGTCGACGACGGCACGATGGCTAAATACGCCGAGAAGTTTAAAGAAAAGTATCCGAACGCCGAAGTGGAATTCGAAGCGGTAACCGACTACGCGAACAACATCAAAGTTCGCCTGACGACCGGCGAAGCCGGCGACGTCAACATGATCGATTCCAGCCTTCCTCCTTCCGAATTCCCGAAATACTACGAGCCGCTTCCGGACTCGATGTTCGAAGACGTATATTTCGCGGACTATGATGCCTACGAAGGCAAGCGTTACGGCATCACTTCCGGCGTGAACACGACCGGTATCGTCTACAACAAGACGGCGTTCAAGAATGCCGGCATCGACAAGATCCCGACGACTCTTGACGAGCTGTACGCTGCCGCTCAGAAGCTGAAGGACGCCGGCATCACTCCGCTCTACATGAACTACGGCGCTCAATGGCCGGTCTCGAACTGGGGCGAAAACTTCTACACGACTCCTGCAGGCGATGCGAAGTGGACCGACACGCTGATCTCCCAGGACGCTCCGTTCACGGTTGACGGACCTTGGGGCCAACTGATCAGCATCGCCCGCACGTTCGTCGAGAAGGGCTGGACGGAGAAGGATCTGTCCACGGACAACTGGGAAATGTCGAAGGGCGAAGTCGCCAGCGGCAAGGCCGGCATGTACTTCCTCGGCAACTGGGTTATCCCGCAAGTCATCGGCGCGGGCGGCACTTCCGAAGACATCGGCTTCTTCCCGCTTCCTTACGACAACAGCGGCAAGTACAACGCTCCGCTGGGCGGCGACTACTATGTCGGCGTAAGCAAGGACAGCAAGAACAAGGAACTGGCTATCGCATGGGTCGACTTCTTCGTTAAGGAGTCCGGCTACTCCGCCGATTCCGGCATGATGTCCGTGCTGAAGTCCCAAGAATCCACGATTCCGCAATTCGCCGAGTTCCAATCGTTCAACCCGACCTTCATCGAATCGACGGCCGTCGATCCTCGTTACACCGAGATCGCGAAGAAGGCCGAGATCGATTTGGGCACGGGCAGCGTCGACCAAGAGCTGATCGTCGCCAAGGATCTGCAAAAGGCGTTCGACGAGCTGAACGCGAAGTGGGCTAAAGCCAAGGCAGCTCTCGGCTACTAAGATTCCATCAGCCCCGCATAGAATAACCAGAACCAGCCTCCCGGCCAACCAGGCCGAGGAGGCTGGTTTTTTGCGTTTCCGTAAGGATTCTCCAATCTCGTTCTATCAGATTGCTCTCTCTCATACACTTCACTATCAAGCCAAATAATAGAGAGACTCCTTCTACAGGGAACATAGGGAGGCAATCATGAAACGAATCGTCGTCGTACGCCGCAAGCGGCCCGGCCGCCATCTACGCCGCATTCTCTCGACCGGCAAGGCCTTTCTGCTCTTAAGCTTCAGTTCGATGCTCGTCTTCCTTATGCTCGGGTTAGGCGGCATGCTGCAGAATACGTTGTCTTCCAGTCCGATTCAAACGATGAAAGGCTTTGCGGCCTCCTTATCCAGCGATCTATTTTCCTCTCTGTTAGGTATGGAATTGCCCCATATGGCGAAACAAGAAGATAGAGACGCGTTTTCCTCGCAACGGATGGCGGCATTCCTGATTCGATTCCTGACCGATCTGAACCCGAACGACCCGAAGAGCCTGCTGGAGCTCGGAATGCCCGGAGTCGCCCAAGACAAGGCGGTGTTGCTCCGGCCGGGCTCGGGCGGCAACGCGGACGACGCGCCGCTGGATCATGCGCCGGAGATCCAAACCGAGGACGCTCCCGGCGTGGAACCGGACGGAGGGGAAACCGGGGAGCCAAGCGAGCCTCCTGCGTTCGAAGCGCCGCCATCCCCTGGGGAACCCGGCGCTACTCCGGCTCCTGAGGACGGGACCGAGGCTCCGGATTCCGCCGAGACGGAAGGCCGCAAAGTCGTCTTCGTCTATCACTCCCACAACAGGGAATCCTTTTATCCGGAGCTTAAAGCCGGAACGAAACAGCCGGATTCGGGCGCGGTGAACGTGACGCTGGTCGGCAAGCGGCTCGTCGGCCAGTTGGAGAAATTAGGAGTCGGCGCGGTTCACTCGAGCGACGACTACGCGAAGACGGTCAAGGATTACAACTGGAACAACTCCTATAAGTACTCTCTCCAGACGGTCAAAGAAGCGATGGCGGACAACAAGGATTTGCAAATCTTTTTCGATATTCATCGCGATTCCCAGCGCCGAAGCAAGACGACGACGACGATAAACGGAGTCGATTACGCGCAGGTGTACTTCATCATCGGGCATCGCAATCCGAACTGGGAGGAGAACGAGAAGTTCGCCAATTCGATCCATCAGGTGCTGGAGAAGGATTATCCGGGCCTCTCGCGGGGGATCTGGGGCAAGGACAGCACGACCGGCAACGGGGAATACAACCAATCGGTGTCTCCGGACAGCGTGCTTATCGAAATCGGCGGCGTGGACAACACTCTCGCGGAATGCTACCGGACGGCGGACGCGCTGGCCAAGGTGGTCGCCGAGCTCTATTGGGAGCGGCAGGATGCGGTGCAAGTGGGCGGCCAAGCCGCGGACACGTCAAATCAATAAGGAGCGGAGAGCTATGAGAAAGGATCTATTTAAATTGATGATCGTCGCGGGGGCCATTCTGTTTGCCGTCTTGTTCGGCATGGAGCTGGCAAGCAGCGGCATTCAATCCGTATACGGGCCGGTAGATTCGGGCGGCTCCGCTTCAAGCGGCGGCAACGGGAACGGAGCCTCTGCCGATCCGGAAGCCGACAATCCGCGATACCAAGACTCTTACGAAGAAGAGGCTCCCGAGAACGCGAGATACGGCAACGAGCCGGAAGGCATCTCTTATGATTCCGAAGCGGCCGTCCGGGAGGAGGAGGCCGTCATCCCTAGGCTCGACCATCCGTCCATGGTGGATCGGCTCGCGGGCAAGACGGCGGAGGCGCTGCAGAGCGCGTCCAAAGGCGGAATCCATTTTATCGTGAACCTGTTCAATCGGACGACCGAGTGACGGATAATGTCTAAAAATAAGACAAAAGGCCGTAGAAATCCTCGGATTTTGTAGTAGGGGTTACAGAAATGGTCCTATTTCCTGTGGTAGTATCTTCATGGGAATAAAGTTCTAAGAATCATAGAGATAGAGAGAATGGATAGTGGAGCGGGGACATGAGGCTAATACCGGTTGACGAATTAGTGGCAGGGGATCTATTGGCAAAAGGTTTATTCGACGAACGCGGGCGGTTGGTCCTTCAACAAGGAGCCCAATTGAACGATAAATTAATAGAAGGCATAAAACGCTATGGACACCGGTACATCTTCGTCGACGTTGCCGGGGACAGAGGCGGAAGAAGGGACTTTGGCTTCAAGAGGAGCATTAGAGGCTTGACGAAGGATATGCTTCAGAGGGTATTCGAGTCCATTCGGACGCAAAGCCCCCTTCCCGATAGCCAATTGATGGAGTGGGCGGACCATATCGCCGATGCGGTTCTGCAGGAGCAAGAAGTCCACGTCCATGTCGGCGATTTGGAATTGGGCAAGGAAGAGGAGCTTATCTCCCACTGCGTGAACGTGACGTTCCTCTCCTTGCTGACGGCCAGAAAGCTTGGCTACAAGCACAATGCGCTGCGCGAGGTGGCGATCGGAAGCCTGCTGCACGATATCGGCCTCGTTCGTCCGATGGATACCGCGGTGGTGATTCGGCACCCGGTCATCGGTTTGGAGATGGCTCGCCGGATCAAAGGAATTCCGGAAGCGTCGCTTCGCATGATCGCTCAGCATCATGAGCAGGTGGACGGCAGAGGGTTCCCGCACGGCTTGGACGGCGCGCGGATCGACGAAGCCTCCCAGATCGTCGGCCTTAGCAGCGAGTTCGATCTCTTTCTGAGGGACGGCGCCCGCAAGCGGCTGCCGTGCGAAGGAGTCGACTTCATCATGTCGAAGATCGATACCTCCTTTTCCTATGGCGTCGTGAGCGCCTTCGTGAAGTCCTATCAGCCTTATCCGACAGGAACGCAAGTTCGGCTGACCGGGGGCTTGCTCGCGACGGTGTGCGAGCAGAACAAGGGACATTCCTGCCGCCCGGTCGTCAAGCTCGCCCAATTCGGCACCCGATTCGACCTGCTCTCGCATACGACCTTCCGGATCGAAGAGGTTCTGGCGGAGCCGGCATTTTCGCTAGGGGGAACAATTGCATGACGGTAACGTCCGCGAAATTACGGTCCACGTTTCCTTTTTTCAAGGATACGCCGACCGAGCTGCTCGACAAGATCTCGCCGAACATCGTCGAGAAAAGCTTTCAGAAGGGAAGCGTCATTTTCCTGGAAGGGAGCACGGGGGAAGAAATTTTTTTCATCGCTTCCGGAACCGTGATCGTATCTACCTTAAACAATAGCAAAAAAGTCGTTTTAAGCATTCTGAGAGAAGGGGATTATTTCGGCGAGATGGCGCTCGTCATGCCGGGTCTGGCCCGTTCGGCGACGGTCGAGACCTTGACGCCGACCAAGCTGTATTCCCTTCGCAAAAGCGCCTTCGAACTGCTGTACGACCAGGATAGAGCCATCCTGGTTCACCTGCTCCTAAGCTCGATGGAACGGCTCAACCGCGCGAATCAACAGATCTACGACATGACTTTTCTCAGCGTTCGGGCGAGAATCATCAAGCGGTTGTTGGCCCTTTACGACCAGTACTCCCTGGGCGATTCGAAGTCCGAGGGTCCGATCCCTATGAAAATAACGCATCAGCAGCTGGCGGACATGGTGGGGGCGGTCAGGGAGACGGTGTCCAAAATCGTTCAGGAGCTATGCGACGATGGATTGATCGCCATTCGCCAGAAAATGGTTTATATCGCCGATCCGGCCCTTTTGCGAAGAAGGCTGGAGGAAGAAGCCTAAGCCGATTGACAATCGTTGGCAGAGCCTCTACAATGAGATCATATGCTTAACAAAGGGGCAATTTTCATGTTGGTCTTGGTTCTTAACTGATCAATTGGATAAACCGTTTTTTCGATGCGACAAGCGGCTGCTGCAGGCAGTCTGTTCCTTTGCGTCGATTGACGGTTTCTGATTGCCAGGGAAGAACCGGTCAAGCACGCCCCAGCCGTTAAGGCAACGTTCGGGCCATTGACCGTGCTCATTCGGGCACGGTCTTTTTGCGTCTATTTTAAGCCCTAAGAAGGCTTATTTAAGCGCAGCTTCCGACGTTGCTCCATACAGGCCGCGCGCTTCGCCGATCTTGGCGATGCCGCGGCTTTTTTGTCGTTCGCAAATTCAAAGATGAAATCGGAGGAACGTCCCATGAGAGAACATTCATTCATCAAACTGGAATACCATAGAGCGCTGGATACGGTTCGGCAATATCTCGTCACGTATCCGGGAAGGAAGCTGGCCGAGCGTCTGCAGCCTTCGACGGATCGGGTGTCGATTCGGGCCCGCATGACGGAGACCGAGGAAGCAAGGAAGCTTCTGTCCAAGGGAGCGCAGCCGCCGCTGCCGTCGCTGGAAGGAGTGGAGGAGGTCATGGCGCTTCTCGGCACGGGGTATATTTTGTCCGAGCAGCAGTTGGGCTGCCTGGCCCGGTTTATTCGCAGCTGCGGGCAGTTGATGAAGTTCATGGAAGCCAAATCCTCGGAGGCGTCCGTCATCGCTTCGTATTCGGCTTCCATGTACGAGCTGGACGGCTTGCTCCGCTCGATCGAGACCAGCATCGACCGGGGCCGGATCGTCGACGGGGCGAGCGCGGAGCTAGGGAAGGTCCGCAAGCGGATCCGGATCGCGGAGGAGAAGCTTCACCGGAAGCTGGAAGCGCTGATGGCGAAGCATTCCTCCCATCTGCAGGAGAGGCTGGTCAGCCAGAGGGGCGGCCGATTCGTTCTTCCTATTAAGAAGGAATACCGCAAATTCATCCGGGGAGCGGTTCTCGACGAATCGTCCAGCGGCCAGACGGTGTTCGTCGAGCCGGAGGAAGCGAGTTCGCTTGCGGAAGAGCTTCAAATGCTGCGTTCCGAAGAGAATCGGGAGGAGATGCGCATCCTCGCGAGCTTAACGGAAGAAGCCGAGACCTGCCGGCAGGAGCTGTCCGTCAACATCGAGACGGTCGGCCACTACGACTTGTTGATCGCGAAGGCGAAATGGGCGCTCGCGATCGACGGGCGTCCCGTCGAATTGAACGAAGAAGGAATCATCGAGCTGAAGGGAGCGAGGCATCCTTTCCTCGGCGCGAATGCCGTTCCCTTGAACGTTATGGTAGGCGACGATTACCGCTCGCTGCTCATAACGGGTCCGAATACGGGCGGCAAGACAATCGCCCTGAAGACGGTCGGACTGCTGACGCTGATGGCCCAGACGGGGCTCCTCGTTCCCGCGGAAGAAGGCAGCCGTTTGGCCGTTTTTCGCCAGGTGGAAGCGGATATCGGGGACGATCAGAACTTGGATCGTTCGCTCAGCACCTTCTCCGCTCACTTGACGAACCTGATCGGCATTCTGTCGGAGGCCGGCCGGTCTACGCTTGTCCTGCTCGACGAGCTCGCGACCGGAACCGATCCGGGCGAAGGGGTCGGGCTGTCGATCGCCGTGTTGGAGGAGCTCCATAGGAGAGGAAGCGTCGTGCTGGCCACCACCCATTTTAACGAGATCAAGCAGTTCGCCCGGGTAACGCCGGGGTTCCGCAACGCCCGAATGGCGTTCGACGAGGAGTCGCTGCGTCCTCTTTATCGGCTGGACATGGGAGAAGCGGGCGACAGCTACGCTTTCGTGATCGCGAGGAAGCTCGGGGTGGAGGAGAAAATCCTTCGCCGGGCAAAAGAGATAGCGGAGCGGCTTCAAGCGGGACGGGGGAAGACGGAGGACGGGGCGCTGTTCGAAGGAGCGGAGCTTCCCCCGGCGGAAGCGCAAGGGAGTTCAAGGAGCTCCGGAATTACCGCGCGGCGGCCGGTTCCGAATCGCGAGGAGGCCGAGGAACCGGCCTTTAAGGTCGGAGACGTCGTCTGGATTCCGAACCTGAAGGCGACGGGAGTCGTATATAAGCTGCACGACGAGCGAGGCAATATGATCGTTCAAGTCAAGGGCCGGAAGCTCCGCATCAACCGAAAACGCGTCAAACCTTATATCGACGGCTCCCGATTGTATCCTCAGGATTACGATATGGATATCGTCTTCGATACGGTCGCCAACCGGAAGCTCCGGAAGCAGATGGGCAAGCGCCATGTCCAAGGTCTCCGGATCGAGAGGCCTCCGGAAGACTAAACGATTGCGACGATTGATGACCTGCCGATCCGTTGCTATAATAGATTGGATAGCCTCATGATTCGAGGATCCGGTGGAGGTACTGATGGCAGACAATCAACGCAAACAGAGCCATATTCGCAATTTCTGCATTATCGCGCATATCGACCATGGCAAATCGACTTTGGCCGACCGCATCCTGGAATATACGGGAACGCTGACGTCCCGCGAGATGCAGGACCAAATACTCGATTCCATGGATTTGGAGCGGGAGCGGGGCATCACCATCAAGCTCCAGGCGGTCCGGCTCCAATATAAGGCCGACAACGGCGAGACGTACACGCTTCATCTCATCGACACGCCGGGGCATGTCGACTTCACGTACGAAGTGTCGCGCAGCTTGGCGGCCTGCGAAGGAGCGCTGCTGATCGTGGACGCGGCCCAGGGCATCGAAGCCCAGACGCTGGCGAACGTCTACCTGGCGCTCGACAACAACCTCGAGATCCTTCCGGTCATCAACAAGATCGACCTGCCGAGCGCGGAGCCCGAACGGGTGAAGCAGGAGGTCGAGGACGTCATCGGCCTCGACGCCAGCGAAGCGGTGCTCGCATCCGCGAAGAACGGCATCGGCATCAAGGAGATTCTGGAGCAGGTCGTCCACAAGATTCCGGCTCCGCAGGGGGACATCAACGCGCCGCTCAAGGCGTTGATCTTCGATTCGCACTATGACGCCTATAAGGGAGTCGTCTGCTACGTCCGCGTGATCGACGGAAGCATCCGCGCGGGCACCCCGATCAAGTTCATGGCGACGGGCGCGACCTTCGACGTCGTCGAAGTCGGGACGTTCAAGCCCCGCGCGACCGTCGTCGACGAGCTCGGTCCGGGCGACGTCGGCTTCGTGACCGCCTCGATCAAGAACGTCAAGGATACGCGCGTCGGCGATACGATCACGAACGCGAAGGCGCCGACCGCGGAGCCGCTGCCCGGCTACAAGCGGATCAATCCGATGGTCTTCTGCGGCCTGTATCCGATCGATTCTTCGGACTACAACGATCTGCGCGACGCTCTCGAGAAGCTGGAGCTGAACGACGCCTCCTTGCGATTCGAGCCGGAGACGTCCCAGGCGCTCGGCTTCGGCTTCCGCTGCGGCTTCCTCGGCATGCTGCACATGGACGTCATCCAGGAGAGAATCGAACGCGAGTTCAACATCCCGCTGATAACGACGGCTCCGAGCGTTATTTACAAGGTAACGCTGACGAACGGCGAACAGCTCGACATCTCGAACCCTTCCGAGTATCCGGATACGGCGAAGCTCGACTTCGTCGAAGAGCCGTACGTGAAGGCGTCGATCATCGTCCCGAAGGATTACGTCGGCGCGATCATGGAGCTCTGCCAAGGCAAGCGAGGAGAGTTCATCGACATGCAGTACCTGGACACGAACCGGGTCACGCTCAAGTACGAGCTCCCGCTGGCCGAGATCGTTTACGACTTCTTCGACCAACTGAAGTCCAGCACGAAGGGCTATGCGTCCTTCGATTACGAATTGTCCGGCTACCGCCAGTCCAACTTGGTGAAGATGGATATCCTGCTGAACGGCGAGCAGGTCGACGCCTTGAGCTTCATCGTTCACCGGGATCGCGCTTATCAGCGCGGCCGCATCATCTGCGAGAAGCTTAAGGACCTCATTCCCCGCCAGATGTTCGAGGTGCCGATCCAAGCGGCGGTCGGGCAGAAAATCATCTCCCGCGAGACGATCAAGGCGATGCGCAAGAACGTCCTCGCGAAGTGCTACGGCGGCGACATTTCGCGGAAGCGCAAGCTGCTCGAGAAGCAGAAGGAAGGCAAGAAGCGGATGAAGCAGGTCGGCAACGTCGAAGTGCCTCAAGAGGCGTTCATGGCCGTCCTGAAGATCGACGAATAGATTGGAGACGAGGAATGAACCGGGAGACCGGTTCATTCCTTGCTTACGGATAGAAAGGAGGGAACGCCGATGTCCGTCGGTCCCTTAATGAATCGTTCCGCGGAAGGGGCGGCCCGAGTCCCCTTGCACGAATGGACTCCCCGCGCGCTTTATATCCATATCCCCTTCTGCACGAATAAGTGCTTTTATTGCGACTTCAACTCCTACGTGGTGGAAGGGCAGCCGGTCGACGCTTATCTGGACGCGCTGGAGCGGGAGATGGAGCAGACCGTGCAAGCTCTTCCTCCCGAAACGATCCGGAAGGTGTTCGTCGGAGGCGGGACGCCGACCGTGCTGAACCCCGTTCAGATGAAGCGGTTCCTGGATTCGGTCTCCAGACACTTCCCGGTGGCTAGGGATGCCGAATTCACGATGGAGGCGAATCCCGGCACGACCGATCCGGCGAAGCTGGAAGCGATGCTGGCCGGCGGAGTGAACCGGATCAGCTTCGGCGCGCAATCGTTCGACAACGAGCTGCTGAAAGCGATCGGCCGCATCCACGAAGCGGACGACGTCATACGCAGCATCGGCAATGCCCGCGAGGCGGGCTTTACGAACTTGTCCATCGACCTGATGTTCGGCCTGCCGCGGCAGACGCTGAAGCATCTGGCGGACAGCGTCACGACGGCGCTTCAGCTCGACCTGCCGCACTATTCGCTGTACAGCCTCAAGGTGGAGGAAAATACGCTTTTCCATCGTTTGTACGAGCGAGGAGAGCTGCCCCTGCCCGAAGAGGATCTCGAGGTGGAGATGTACCAGCATCTCCGCGACAGGTTGGGCGCGGCGGGCTACGCGCAGTACGAAATCAGCAATTTCGCGAAGCCCGGACGCGAGAGCCGCCACAACTCGACCTATTGGCATAACGAGCCTTATTACGGGCTCGGCGCGGGAGCGCACGGGTATGCCGGAGGAGAGCGCCATCTGAACATCAAGGGAGTGCAGGCCTACATCGACGCCGCGAACGAGGGTCTCCCTCGGAAAGAGACCAATGCCGTCCCGGTCCGGGAGGCCATGGAGGACTTCATGATGGTCGGATTGCGTTTGCTGGAGGGCGTTCGGGGCGAGGAATTCAAGAAGCAGTTCGCCGGCGCCTCCCTGGAAGACGTCTTCGGGCCGGTGCTCGGGAAGCTGGTCGGCCAAGGCCTCATCGAGTCGTTCGGAGAGGGAGTCACCGCGGGATACCGTCTGACGGAGACCGGCATTCCTCTGGGCAACGAAGTGTTCGGAGCTTTCTTGGAGTGAAGCGATACGCAACTGTAAGCGGCGGCTGGAGCGTTCCAGCCGCCGCTTTGCTAATTCGACCGACCCGCCATCTTCTCGTTAAAAGCCCGAGACTGGCCTTTGGCGATGCTTAGGGTGTTCCAGCTCGCGGAACGAGTGGCTTTGACGAGATAGACGATCTGGCCCGTATGATAGGACAGATGCGTAATCTGGCGATGGATCGCTTTAAGCACGGTGTGCGGTTCTCCGCGGATGGTCGCCGTGCGCAGCAGATCGTCGGGGCTCAGTGACTCTAACGCGTCAAACAGCGCTTTCCAGCCCCGCTCCCACAGCTCGATCAGCGCTTCCCTCGTCCACTCCTTTTCCTCGAATTCCGCGTCGCGGTTCCGATCCGGCTTCTCCCCGTCGCTTGTCAGAAAGTCCGTCCATCTCGAGAGCATGTTGCCGGCCATGTGCTGGACGATGACGGCGACGCTGTTGCTCTCCGGCTCGGGCTTCCAGCCGATTCTCTCTTCCGAGAGCTGCTTTAAGGCTCCGTCGCCCAGCTTCTTCGTTCCGCGGAAGTCGGCAATGGCCAACTCCAACGCATAAGCGGCGATCGATTCCGATTTATCCATGCGATCCTCTCCTTTCCTCCATTATAAGAAGAACTGCATAACGGAAGGTAGTTGATTTTATAAATGGGACGATCGGGCAACTTGCGTAAAAAACACTATTGAGTTATCATTCGCTCTGTTGTATATTTATTCACATCGATTGATTTCGGATTCAGGGAAAGAAGGGATACGCGTGAACATGACCATTACTTGCCGCAAGGCGAATCCAGCAGACGTGGATGCCTTGCACGAGCTCATTCAAGGATACGCAGCCAAGGGGATCATGCTTCCGCGATCCAGAGAGGCGCTGCTGCGCCATATCGATTCTTTCTTCGTTGCGGAAGAGGGCGGCATGCTGATCGGCTGCGGTTCCCTGTTCCGTCTCGGGGCCGATCTGGTCGAGATTCGTTCGCTCGGCATGGCCGAGGGCTACAAGGGCAAAGGGCTCGGAACGATGATCGTGAACGCGTTGATAGAGGAAGCGCGCGCGATGAAGACGCCTAAGGTCATGGCTCTTACGTATGCGGTCGACTTTTTCCTTAAGAACGGATTCAAGGTGGTCGACAAGGAGATTTTCCCGGAGAAGGTATGGACCGACTGCGTTCACTGCAGCAAGCGGCATGCCTGCGACGAGATCGCCGTCGTCCGCGTGCTGAACGAATCCTTTCCTTCCTGATCGGCATTCATGCGCATAACCATTGCAAGCTGGCGCCAAACCGTACGGAACGTTCTTGACAACGACCGGAACGGTTTGGTATTTTTGTAGTAGTGATTAGCACTCGACCACATTGAGTGCTAACGACAAAACAGGGAGGGGACGCGGAGTGCTAAGCGAACGTCAGAGAATGATCCTTAATGCCATAGTCGACGACTACATCCGTTCCGCTGAGCCGGTCGGTTCTCGCAGCATATCGAAGCGGGCGGACGTAGCCTTCAGTCCGGCTACGATCCGGAACGAGATGGCCGATCTGGAGGAGCTGGGCCTGCTGGAGCAGCCTCACACGTCCGCCGGGCGCGTTCCCTCCATTAAAGGCTACCGCTATTACGTCGATCACCTCATTCAAGTGGGCGGAATCGGCGAGCAGGACATGCGGAAGATCCGGGGCTTTTTTGCCGAGAAGATGATCCTATGGGAAGAAGTCATCGGCCACGCCGCGACGATTCTGTCGCAGCTGACGAACTACACCTCGATCGTCCTTGGCCCAGAGACGTTCCAGGCGACGCTGAAGCACTTTCAGCTCGTTCCGATCAACGAATCGTCCGCCGTCGCGATCATCGTGACGAGCACGGGGCACGTGGAGCATCGCACCGTGAGCATACCGGAAGGAATCGACATGGACGACGTCCAGAAGATCGTGAATCTGCTCAATCATAAATTGAGCGGAATTCCGTTCATCAAGGTGAAGTCGGTGCTCCACAGCGAAATCGGCAAGGAGCTCAGCCGGATCGTCGATAGCTGCGAACAGATTCTCGACGTGCTGGAGACGACTCTGGCCGAGAAGACGGAGCCGAAGGTCTATCTCAGCGGAACCACCAATATTCTGACCCAGCCGGAATTCAAGGATTTGGGCAAGGTCAAGGATATTCTGGATATGCTTGACGAGACGCCGAAGCTTCTGCGGCTTTTCCATTCCGTTCCGGAAGGCATTCAGGTTAGAATAGGCACGGAGAATGCGATGGAAGCGATCAATCAGTGCAGCTTGATTACGGCCACTTTTTCCTATGAAGGACAATCCCTTGGTTCGATCGGCATTCTAGGTCCGACCCGTATGGATTACGTGAAGGTTCTGAGCTTGCTTGATTATTTGTCCAAGGATATGTCGTTGTGGTACGCCAAGCAGCACAAGTAAAAGGGTATATCCCGATTAGTCGAGTGGTACGGTAAGGAGGTGATCCCTGCGTGAGCAGTCCAGAAATGAAGGAGCACGAAGAGATGGAACAACAGCGCAATGCCGCTTCCGAGAAAGCCGTTCAAGAGACGGCGGAGGAGCGGGCGGATTCGAACATGGAGATCGAGACGGAGGACGCCATTCAGGAAGATCCTCGCCTTGAGGAGCTTCGCAAGCAGGCGGAGGAAGCGAACGGGCGGTTTTTGCGAGCCCAGGCGGATTTCGATAACTATCGCCGCCGCACTCTTAAGGAGAAGGAAGAGCTCGCCCAATACGCATCGATTAAGCTCATCGGAAGCCTGCTTCCGGTCGTCGATAATTTCGGCCGGGCGCTGGCGACAGGCGGCGAGTCCGCCGACGTTCAGTCCTTCGCCAAAGGCGTAGACATGATCTACCGCCAGCTGTGGCAAGTGCTGGAAGGCGAGGGTCTTAAGGAGATGGAGGCTGTCGGCCAGCCGTTCGATCCCGAATTCCATCAAGCGATCATGCAAGTGGAATCGGACGAATACGAAGAAGGCACGGTCGTCGAGGTCGTGCAGGCCGGGTACATTCTTAAAGATAAAGTCATTCGCCCCGCGATGGTTAAAGTCAGCGGGTAACGATAGAATTCAACGTTAACCTAGCGAGAAGGAGCTGTTTATAATGAGTAAGGTAATTGGCATCGACTTGGGAACGACGAACTCATGCGTAGCGGTAATGGAGGGCGGCGAAGCCGTCGTTATTCCGAATCCGGAAGGCAACCGCACGACCCCTTCGGTCGTAGGCTTCAAGAAAGACGGCGAGCGCACGATCGGCGAAACGGCGAAGCGCCAGGCCATCACGAACCCGGACCGCACGATCATCTCGATCAAGCGCCACATGGGAACGAACCACAAGGAGACGATCGACGGCAAGGAATATACGCCGCAAGAGATCTCCGCGATGATCCTCCAGAAGCTGAAATCGGATGCCGAGGCTTATCTCGGCCAACCGGTTACCCAAGCGGTTATCACGGTTCCGGCGTACTTTAACGACAGCCAGCGCCAAGCGACCAAGGACGCGGGCAGCATCGCCGGTCTCGAAGTGCTGCGTATCGTCAACGAGCCGACGGCGGCCGCGCTTGCTTACGGCCTCGAGAAGCAAGAAGACCAAACGATTCTTGTCTTCGACCTTGGCGGCGGCACGTTCGACGTCTCTATCCTGGAGCTTGGCGACGGCTTCTTCGAAGTTAAGGCGACTAGCGGCGACAACCACCTCGGCGGCGACGATTTCGACCAAGCGATCATGGAATATCTGTCCGGCGAGTTCAAGAAGGAGCACGGCGTCGACCTGCTCAAGGACAAGGCGGCCGTGCAGCGCTTGAAGGATGCTGCCGAGAAGGCGAAGAAGGAACTGTCCGGCGTCCTCAGCACGACGATCTCCCTGCCGTTCATCACGATGGTCGACGGCGTTCCCCAGCACTTGGAGCTGAACCTGTCCCGCGCGAAGTTCGACGAGCTGACGGCTTCCCTGGTCGAGCGCACGATGGCTCCGACCCGCCAAGCGATGTCCGATGCCGGCTTGTCCGCTTCGGAGATCGACAAGATCGTCCTGGTCGGCGGTTCCACCCGTATTCCGGCCGTTCAAGAAGCGATCAAGAAGCTGACGGGCAAAGAGCCTCACAAGGGCGTTAACCCGGACGAAGTGGTCGCGCTGGGAGCGGCCGTACAAGCCGGCGTATTGACCGGCGAAGTCAAGGACGTCGTGCTTCTCGACGTTACTCCGCTGTCCCTCGGCATCGAGACGGCAGGCGGCGTCATGACGAAGATGATCGACCGCAACACGACGATCCCGACGAGCAAGTCGCAGGTGTTCTCCACCTTCGCCGACAACCAAACGCAGGTCGAGATCCACGTTCTGCAAGGCGAGCGCGCGATGGCGAAGGACAACAAGACGCTCGGCCGCTTTATCCTGAGCGACATCCCGCCGGCTCCTCGCGGCGTTCCGCAAATCGAAGTCTCCTTCGACCTCGACGCCAACGGCATCGTGAACGTCTCCGCTCTCGATAAGGGAACGGGCAAGAGCCAGAAGATCACGATCACTTCCTCCAGCGGCCTCAGCAAGGAAGAGATCGAGCGCATGCAGAAGGAAGCCGAGCTTCATGCCGACGAAGACGCGAAGCGCCGCGAGCTGATCGAAGCGAAGAACTCCGGCGACCAGCTGATCTACACGGTAGAGAAGACGATCAAGGACCTCGGCGACAAGGTTGACGCCGGCGAGATCTCCAAGGCGGAAGCGGCGAAGGAAACCCTCAAGAAGGCGCTCGAAAGCGAGAACCTCGACGAGATCAAATCCGCGACCGAAGCGTTGACGGAAGTCGTTCAGCAGCTCTCCGTCAAGCTCTACGAGCAAGCGCAAGCCGCTCAAGGAGCTCCGGGAGCGGAAGCCGCGGGCGATGCGGGCGCGGCTCCGAAGAAGGACAACGTCGTCGACGCCGACTACGAAGTCGTGGACGAAGACAAGAAATAAGATTTCGCATAGTCAAGCAAAAACGCCTTCGGCGTCCTTAAGACGCCGGAGAAGCTTTGCGTAGACGATTCAGGTAATGATAAGGGTGAAACCTATAAATTCTGAATCGTTAACGAAAGTCAAAGCAGCTTCGGTTTGCCGAGCCGTCCAGCCGTTTTCTGAGTTTCCTCTAAGGTCGATATCTCCCTGGAGTATTTATGTCCGCCCATCGAGCCCCTTTGCATTCGCGAAGCAACCGTTCCGAGCAAAGGAACGAGGTCCGGCGGCCGGAAGGAGATATAGACCGGCTAACGGGGGAAATCCATTCAGAGAACGATAGGCGCTCTCCGGCCGCGAAGCCCGCTTTGACTTTCCTCATGAAGATGGAGGTGGGGAAGTGGCCGACAAGAAAGATTACTATGAGGTGCTTGGCGTAGGCCGGAACGCCTCCGCGGACGAAATCAAGAAGTCCTACCGCGGTCTCGCGCGCAAATACCATCCGGACGTCAACAAGGAAGCGGACGCGGAGGAGAAGTTCAAGGAAGTCAAGGAAGCGTACGACGTCCTGAGCGACGATCAGAAACGGGCGCGCTACGACCAGTACGGGCATGAAGACCCGATGGCCGGCTTCGGCGGCGGCGCGGGCGGAGCGGACTTCGGCGGCGGCTTCGGAGACATCTTCGACATGTTCTTCGGAGGCGGCGGCGGCCGCAGGGATCCTAACGCGCCGCAGCGCGGCAACGACCTGCAGTATACGATGACGATCGAATTCAAGGAAGCGGTATTCGGCAAAGAGACCGACATTACGATTCCGCGGACCGAGACGTGCGATACTTGTCACGGCAACGGCGCGAAGCCGGGCACCAAGATCGACACCTGTTCCGTCTGCCATGGTTCCGGCCAGCAGGAAGTGGCGCAGAACACGCCGTTCGGCCGGATCGTCAACCGCCGCGCGTGCTCCAACTGCGGCGGCCGCGGCAAGATCATCCGCGAGCGCTGCACGACTTGCAGCGGCAGCGGCCAAGTGAAGCGCCAACGGAAGATTCACGTGAAGATTCCGGCGGGCGTGGACGACGGCTCGCAGCTGCGCGTCAGCGGCGAAGGCGAAGCCGGCGTGCGCGGAGGACCTAACGGCGACTTGTACCTGGTGCTCCGGGTGAAGTCGCACGACTTCTTCGAGCGCGAAGGAGACGACATCTACTGCGAGGTTCCGCTGACGTTCGCCCAAGCGGCTCTCGGCGACGAGATCGAGATTCCGACGCTGACGGAGAAGGTAAAGCTGAAGATTCCGGGCGGCACCCAGACCGGTACGTTCTTCCGCTTGAAGGGCAAGGGCGTGCCGAAGCTGCGCGGCTACGGCCAAGGCGATCAGCACGTCAAAGTGACGGTCGTCACTCCTACTCAGCTTAATGAGGACCAGAAGGAGCTGCTTCGCCAATTCGCCGCCAAGAGCGGAGAGGAAGCGAGCAGCGAGCATCATGAATCGATTTTCGAACGCATGAAAAAAGCCTTCCGAGGCGACTAGTCGATCGCCTTGACCATGGAAGCCGGACGGAATCCCGGAGCGAAGCCTCCCCGCGGATCCGTCCGGCTTCGTTCGTTCGCGCAGCTTGCCATGAATGAGCCTCCACGGTTCGGAGCAAGCTAATGCAATCATCGGCATTGATTTTACCTGCCGTGAACCGAGGGAGGCTGATCGGATTGACTGATAACGGCAATGGACAAAACCTAAGCTCTTACGACGCCGAAGCCGGCTCCTTGCCTACCGCGAAAGCGGAGGACGTCGAGTTCTCCGGCGAGCTGGCGGACGAAGAAGACCGGATCGCGCAGCAGCGCGCCCGAGAGGCAGACGCCCGGGCGGCCGAATACAAGGGGGATTAGCCAAGTGGACATGCAATCCCTTCAGGCGAGCTTCCATCATCAGGAACAGGCCGAGGAAGCGGTTCGCAAGCTTGTCGCCTTAAGGGCGAATCGTTTCCGCATGGAGAGATCGGGGGGAGGCGCCGACTTCGGCTCCAAGCAGGCTTCCGCGGACGCCAGCATGAGCGAGCTGTCCGCTTCGCTGATCGGGGCTTCCCGGACCGAGGCGGCTGCCGAGCTCGGAACGGACTCCGCCCCAGGGCAGCCGGACTTCAACTTGACGGTTGACGTTCCCGCCGAAGCGGTGGAGATGGCTCGCAAAGTCATCGCGTCGGTCGGAGGCCAATGTCACTGAAGACGACGCTTCGTCGCAGCCTTTAGGGTCGCGGCGAAGCGTTTTTTTGCGTCCGGGGAAACGTTGCGTGTATAATGAAGGACATTACAGGCGCGACTTGCGCTTTTTAGAGTTTGCGGGGAGGAACATAAGTTGCGTTGGTTCGAATTGACCGTGTTTGCGACGGAACCGTCCCAAGAGATGGTTGCGCATTATTTGACCGAATTGGGCGCCGGGGGAGTATCCATCGAGGAATCCTGGTCTCCTGATAAGCCGAGGGACACTTCGCTGGGGCAATGGTACGACAAGCCTCTGAACGATATTCCCGAAGGGTACGCCTACATCAAAGGGTACTTCTCGGAGGAGGCCGATATGGACGGCATCGCCGCCGAGATGAACGAGCTGCTCAAGGGGCTTCCGGAGTTCGGCTACGATGCCGGCGACTTCAAGATCAGCCGGGCCGAGGTGGACGAAGAGGATTGGGCGCACGCGTGGAAAAAGTATTTCAAGCCGATCGCCGTCTCCGAGCGTCTCACCATCAAGCCGACTTGGGAGGAGTACGAGGCGAAGCCGGACGAGCTCATTATCGAGCTGGACCCCGGCATGGCCTTCGGAACGGGGACCCATCCGACGACGGCTCTTTGCCTGCGCACGCTGGAGGGGGCGATCAACGAAGGAGACAACGTGATCGACGTCGGCACGGGCTCCGGAATTTTGGCGATCGGGGCGATCAAGCTCGGCGCGAACCGGGTGCTGGCGCTCGACCTGGACCCGGTCGCCGTGTCCAGCGCGACGGAGAACGTCAAGCTGAACGGGCTGGAGGACCGGATCGAAATCCGGCTGAGCGATCTGCTGGGCGTGCTTCAGGACGGCGGGCGGCAGCCGGGAGAGGTCGGCAGCGTGCGTCCTCCGGTCGATCTCGTCGTCGCGAACATCCTGGCGGAGATCATCCTGCTCTTCATCGGCGACGTCTACGACGTGCTGAAGCCGGGCGGCATTTATATCGCCAGCGGCATTTACAAGAATAAAGAAGAAGACGTGGCTTCCGCTTTGCAGGCCGCGGGCTTCGAGATCATCGACCGCGTTCGCCAGGACGATTGGATCGCGTTCGTATCCGGCAAGCCGAAAGGGGAGGACGAATGAACTTTTTCGCGTATCCCTTAGAGCATATGCCCTTCGTCGTCGTGACGATGCTGGTTGCTTTTACGATACACGAATTCGCGCATGCCTGGACCGCATGGAAGTTCGGGGATTCGACCGCTTACGAGCAAGGTAGAGTCACGCTGAACCCGGCGGCCCATATCGACTGGCTCGGCGTGATTTTTCTGCTGATCGCCGGATTCGGGTGGGCGAAGCCCGTCCCGGTCCGCCGGGGCCGATTCAAGCATCCGCGGCTGATGAGCGTTCTCGTCACCGCGGCGGGGCCGATCAGCAATCTCCTGCTCGCTTTCGTCGGGTTGGCGATCATGTATCTTCTCGTCAACCTGGGCGTGCTTAACGATCCGTCGGCGGCGGTGCGGGAGAACGTAGGCATGTTCATGGCTTACTGGCTTCATATCAACGTTATTTTGTTCCTGTTCAACCTGATTCCCTTGCCTCTGCTGGACGGTTACCGGATCGTCGAGGAATTCGTATCCGTGAAGCTGAGAATCCGGATGGCCCAGAACGAGCAATGGGGCATCTTCGTCTTTATTCTCCTCGTGTTTATACCGCCGCTTCGGGACGCGACGATCGATCCGCTGTTCTCTCTGGCGCTGCCGATCGTTCAAGGCATGCACGAGATCGCGGGGGCGATCTTCGGCCATCACGCGGATTCTTCCATTATCCCGAGCCTATACGGGTGGAGGTTCTGACGGAAGAGGAGATAGAGCCGGTAAAGCGGAATGAGAAGCGGAACCCGTCGGCTTCTTGGACGCCGAAGAAGCCGTGCGTAGACGTTTCGGATAAGGATCGAGTAAAATAGATTCTTCGAAACGTTGAAAAAAGGAAGTCCTTCGGGTCTTCGGGAGGATAGATGGCATGCAGCGTTATTTTGTCGGGCCCGAGCAGGTCGGACCCGATCGAGTCGTCCTGGAAGGCGACGATGCCCGGCATCTGGCTGCGGTTATGAGGGCTAGAACGGGCGAGGAATTTATCGCCTGCGACGGTTCGGGAAGCGAGACGCTCGCGAAGATCGTCTCCATCGAGCCGGGGCGCATCGCGGCGTCGGTCGTGGAGCG
>Ga0065721_10050401_pt1 | contig 20549 bp, 26 predicted proteins | sample Mesricmetagenome_FD_59108 | JGI IMG/M metagenome (GOLD analysis project Ga0065721, IMG submission 59108) | Mesophilic microbial community from rice straw/compost enrichment Sample: eDNA_1 v2 (version 2) | ecosystem: Engineered > Solid waste > Grass > Composting > Bioreactor | place: USA: Davis... | reverse complement strand
TACAACCAAACCGGACCCAACAACATCGCCGACCTTGACGGCAACGGCAAAGTAGAACTACGTGACCTCAGCATGTTGCTGGCCCGGTGGGAGGGGTAGGAGAAGACTTAGGGCTTTACAAAAAAGACAGAAGGGTTTAGAGTGTAGATTACAGCATATAAACATAAACACCATGCTCAAAAATAAAACAAAAAATCAGCTTACAAAATATTGCATGCGCTACGGGCGTTCAACTATTATTGTTGCTGCTGCAGCAGTATTTGTGTCAACTAGTGCAGCTGTGCCCAGAAGTGTCGTAAATGCAGATAGTTACAATGAGCGAATCCGGGCACTGCAAAACGAGAATAATAATAATCGTTCCCAGGTACGCGATCTAAAGGCGCAGGCTGCGAGCTATGAGGACGCAATTCATCAATACGAAATCCAAATCGCTAGTCTCCAAGCTGCTATCGATGAAAACGTTGCAAAACAGCAAGATCTAGCAGAACAGATAGATAGGCACGAACGTGAGTTGCAACGGCAAAAGAATGTACTCGGGCAAAGTATTAAGGCGATGTATGTTGACGATCGCATGTCGACTATCGAAATGCTCGCAACGAGTAAGGATTTAAGTGAATTTGTCGACAAAGAAACGTACCGTAATGCGGTGCAGAGGCAAATTCAAGAGACGATGGCAAAGATAACCAAACTGCAAATTGAACTAAACGAAAAAAAACGTGAAGTGGAAGATTTGCTGAAAGAGCAAGAGGCTCAACAGAAGGATCTAAACGCAAAACGCGCTGAACAAGCCGACCTGCTATCTATGAACAAGCAGCAGCAGGCGGATTTCCAGAAGAAAATCAAAGAAACCCAAAACAAGATTGCTGAGTTGCAGGCGCAGCAGGCTGCTGAGAATGCTCGGCTATTTGGCGGTAGTGTTGCAGGAGTAGCTGGTGGCGGGGGCTACCAGTGGGGCGATGCCACGTGCTTACACATTGGCGTGCCTGACCCACCGTGTGGCGAATACGATTGGGGATATCGTAATGCACCAAGTCCGCGCAACCTTTATGACCCATGGGGTTATGGGTACCGAAACTGTACGAGCTGGGTTGCGTTCCGTCTGAACCAGCAAGGCTATAAGAACTTCTCATACTTAGGCAATGCCAAGCTCTGGCCATCACGCGTGCCATCAAGCTGGGTAAGCTACGGCGGCGGCGCAAAGGTGGGGGATGCGGCTGTCAGTACAGCAGGAAATTACGGGCACGTTATGTATGTTGAAGCGGTCAATGCCGATGGAACGATTACAATTAGTGACTACAACCGTGCAGGTGATGGTCTGTACCGATCAGGTTCAACTCGTTCACAATCTGGGCTTTACTTCATCAGTTTCCCGCGTTAACGAGCTTCAAAAACTCTTTAGGCTCGCGTATACTTAGATGCATAAGTGAAGAGGGGATTTGTTTTGAAACAAACAGATGGTGTGGCAGAACAGCCTGCCAAAAAATCGCGGCGATGGCTCCGTTCGGCTGGCAATGTGGCAATATTGCTTTTGGTGTTCTGGGTTGGTCTGAGTGTCGGCAACGGTACAATCACAACGACACACAGTCCAGTACAGAGTAATAAAGGATTGCCAGAAAATCTGAGCTATGATGAAGTTGAACGTATTTATGATCTTCTCAGAGACAATTACGATGGGAAACTGACACTTGAAGAGCTCCAAGACGGTCTAAAGAGCGGTCTGATTAAGGCAGCTGGCGACCCGTACACTGAGTATTTCAACATCGAAGACGCAGCAGAGTTTAATAGCCAGCTCGAAGGCACATTCAGTGGTATAGGCGCTGAGCTTGGTAAGGATGCTGACGATAACCTTACTGTTGTTGCACCAATAGCAGGATTTCCGGCAGAAAAAGCTGGTCTACGAGCGAAGGATATTATCGCGAGCATTAATGACGAAAGTACCCAGGGTCTGACTATCCAAGAGGCGGTGAGCAAGATCCGGGGACCTAAGGGTACCGAAGTAAAGCTAACGATTTTGCGTGGTGATGAGCGGAAGAATTTTACGATTACGCGGGCTGATATTAAAGTGCCGAGCGTCAAACACGAGCTTCTGCAGGGCAACATTGGTTATTTACAAATCACTCAGTTTGCGCCTGATACAGCAAGTCTCGCCCGCAAGGCGGTTCAGGATCTGCAGTCGAAGGGTGCTAAGAAAATCCTACTAGACCTTCGGGGCAACCCAGGCGGTACACTCGAGGGCGCGGTAGATGTTGCGAGTATGTGGCTGCCGGAAGGCAAAACTATCCTCCAGGAAAAACGTGACGGCAAGGTGACTAACACATATAAATCAAGCGGAACCCATCCGTTGTCTGGAGTTCCAACTGTTGTACTGATTGACGAGGGTAGTGCCAGTGCTAGCGAAATCGTAGCAGGTGCACTGAAGGACAATGGTGTAGCGACACTGGTTGGCGTAAAGAGTTATGGCAAGGGGAGTGTGCAGCAGATTTTACCACTTAAGGACGGCGGAGAAGTGAAGGTGACAGTTGCCCGTTGGTTCCGACCGAATGGCCAGAATATTGACAAGAAGGGTATTAATCCAGACACTAAAATTGAGCGTAGTGACGAAGATTATGCCAATAATCGGGACCCGCAGAAAGACAAAGCCATCGAGCTGCTAAATATCCGACAATAACACGCTAAACAATCTTGCATAAGAAGTAAATCTACGGTAGTATTGAGACTAAAGTGAAAGGGGCGGATGTGGCCAAAGAGGCGACAAAGTATATCTTTGTGACTGGTGGTGTGCTTTCTGGATTAGGAAAGGGTATCACGGCCGCCTCAATCGGCAACTTGCTCAAGGCTCGTGGCCTCAAAGTCAACTTGCAAAAGTGTGATCCGTATCTCAACGTGGATGCTGGACTGTTGAATCCGCGTGAGCATGGTGAGTGTTTTGTCACGAAAGATGGGGCTGAGACCGATCTTGACCTCGGGCATTACGAACGTTTTATCGATGAAGAACTGACCAGCTCAAGTAGCCTTATGAGCGGCCGTGTATTGCTCAAGCTTATCCAGGATGAGCGTGCGGGTAGGTTTGAGGGGGATGACGTACAGATTATTCCACACCTCACCGGCGCTATCCAGGATTGGATTATGAAGGCCGGCGAAGGCTACGACGTGCACATTGTCGAAATTGGTGGCACGGTAGGTGATTACGAATCTTTAAGTTTCATCGAAGCCATTCGTGAACTTGGTGTACGGGTTGGTCGCGAAAACTGTGCGTACGTGCATGTAGTGTATTTGCCGTATCTTAATGCGAGCAACGAAACCAAGACAAAACCTGCCCAAAATTCGGTACGCGAATTACGTGGGCTCGGTATCTCTCCAGATATGCTGGTTGCTCGAAGTGAACAGCCAGCCAATGGCGGCGTCAAGGAAAAACTAAGTCTGTTTAGTGGTGTTGCAGAAGATGCGATTGCATTGCTTCCGAACGCCTCGAGTATTTACCAAGTGCCACTAACACTTGAAGATACCGGTATGGCCGACGTGATCGTGAAGCGTCTGGGCCTCAGTGCTGGCAAGCCTGACTTGTCAGATTGGCGGCAGACCGTTGAGCTGGCGACTGCAAAGCATTCTAAGCAGCTAAAAATAGGGTTCGTAGCTAAATATATGGATAACACAGACACCTACATGTCAGTGTTTGAGGCGTTGAAGTCCGCAGCTTGGCATAACGATACCGAGATAGATATCGAATGGATTGACGCAGCAGAGTATGATGGCGATGCGGACATCGCACCAAAGCTTGCAGGGTACGACGGCATTGTCGTTCCGGGTGGCTTTGGGCAGCGCGGCCTGGAAGGCAAAGTGAAGGCTGCACAATTTTCTCTGAGTCAAAAGGTGCCTTATTTGGGACTGTGTCTCGGTTTGCAAATGGCGGTCATTGCCGCAGCTCGCAATGCTGGGCTTAAAGATGCCACGACGTTTGAACTCAACCCTGACGCCGAGCATGTCGTTATCAACACTATGGCCGACCAAAAGGACAAGCAAATGACAGGCGGCACAATGCGGCTTGGCGACTACGCATGTCAGCTTGAACAGGGCAGCTTAGCGGCGCAAGTTTATGGCTCGACTCAGATTGTAGAGCGTCATCGTCATCGCGGTGAGTGCAACAATGCGTATCGTGACCAGTTTGAATCGTGGGGTATTCGTGCGAGCGGCATAAACCCAGAGAACAATCTCGTTGAGGTGATCGAAGGCGTTGACCATCCGTTTTTGTTGGCAAGTCAGTTCCACCCTGAGTTCAAATCCAGGCCGAACCGGCCACATCCAATGTTTAATGGTTTCATTGTTGCTTGCTTGCGTAATGCTGGCAAATAAGGTAACGTAAGCAGTATGGATATGCTAGGTTCAAACCAAGCTAAGAAGATATTGCTCGTTGAAGACGACGATGCGCTTGCCAATGTATACACTACGCGTCTAGAAGCCGAGGGTTTCGATGTGCGCCGTGTTGCAAACGGCGAAGACGCTCTGGCAGCGGCACTTGAATATCATCCCGACCTGGTGTTGCTCGACGTGATGATGCCAAAGGTGAGCGGTTTTGAGGTGCTTGATATCTTACGCAATACACCACAGACATCAAACGTGAAAGTCATCGTTTTGACTGCTTTGAGCCAGGAAAGTGATCGTCAGCGTGCTGAGAGTTTCGGCGCCGATGATTACATGGTGAAGTCACAGGTTGTAATTGCTGACGTAATTGACAGGATCAAGCATCACCTAAATATCTAAATAGTTTTGCTATGGATTCACAAAACAACACAAACACAGAGCAAAACAAGAAAAAACTGCTGATCGCAGAGGATAACCCCGTGCTCGGGGAGATGTATAAACGGCGGTTTGAATTGGAAGGTTTTGAGGCGCGATTGGTGTCAAACGGCATAGAAGTACAACCTACAGCAGCAGAGTACCAGCCTGATCTGATACTACTCGATCTTATGATGCCAGGAGCAAACGGGCTCAGTGCGCTGGAGCAGATACGTAAAGAACCTGCGACGCATCAGCTGAAAGTATTTGTATTTAGTGCGTTAGACCAGGCGAGCGACAAAGACCGTGCGATGCGTCTAGGCGCTAATGAATATTTAGTGAAGTCCAAAGATATGCTTTTAGACGTCATAGACCGAGTTAAAAAAGAATTCGGTATGCCAGTTGTTCCGCGCGAAGACGAAGAATATTAAAAAATTTGTTTGCACTAATAAAGCCTCTCCAAAGGAGAGGCTTTATGGTTGAAGAAGACTTTTTACTCTACCGTTACTTCGGTGCGGCGAACAGACTTGCCACTGAAGAGGCGGACTTTGCGCTGTCGATACTTCACGACACCGTCGCGAGTCGCGTGGATAGTGAAGTTGCGGCTGAGCATAGTGCCGGGGCCGGCGCGCTTAGTCATACCAACTTGACGTACGATAACTTGGCCGTTTTTAACCTTTTGGCCACCATATAGCTTCACGCCAAGTCGCTGACCTGGGCTGTCATGGATATTCTTGGCGGTACCGCCTGCTTTTACGTGTGACATATAGCTTTATTACTTCCTTGTTATTACCAGCAGTTCGCGGGCTACGACCTGGTCAGGTCGGTAGTAGAGTAGATCCTCGTCCCGAACGTGCACAAAACTCATACGATTGTACCCCAAATCATCGAGTTCGTCAAGGAGTTTTAAGTGGATAAACTGGCCGTTTGGTTGGTGCCAGGCGGGCAGGGCAACACAGAGTCTGGTGCCGCTTTCAATTTGGTTTGCGATATTCTTAAAAAAGCCGCGCATGATCTTATTGCAGGTGTTAGTGACTTCAGCGAGTTTTTGCGGGCTTGGAAATGCGCTGAACGGCTGCCCAAGGTAACCTTCGCAGGCCACGGCTCTTACAGTGTCGGATTTCCATGTGTGGGAGGTCGCATCTCCTACCTCAAGCGAGAAATAGCGCCACGAAGGATCGTCTTGCGATTCAAGGGGGCGTACGACAGGTGAGTTTGGTTGTTCATGCAGCCACATCAGGTTTTTGTCGGTATATTCAATCATTCTCGGTTCAATATCCGTGCCATAGATATCAAATCCCATCAGTGCAGCCTCCTGCAAAACAACTCCCGTGCCACAAAAAGGATCGAGCACTATATTGCCGTGACGAGGATCGAGATCCGCAGTAGCGAGGTTAACGATAATCTGGGCAAGTTTAGGTGGCAACATGCCGACTCTAGTATCACGTTTCGGGCGGTTGCGGTCGCGCAGGGTGTACGCCTCGATGTCCTGCTCGGCGTAGGTGCGTGAAATAATAATTCTCTCCTCGACTTTTAGTAGTACAATTTCGAGTCCGCGTGGACCAGTCAGATGGTTATGAATTACCTGAGGAGTTGATAGGATGGCGGCCTGGTTAGGAATGACGCGGACCGACTGATTTGTTCGGTTACGGATAGCTTTCTTGAGTCGGAGTGCGGTAGCCTGGATATCTCGAAGGTCTATGTTTGTGTTATAGACGCTGAGGCCAAACTGTATTTTCCCTTGGTCGAGCGAAGTTGCAAGTGCCGGCACTTGCTCCAAGAGAACCTTTTCGATCTTGCGCCACTCGGTAAAATGGACCGTATCGATGATTTCCGTAAGCTTAATGCTGCCGCCGAGCCGTGCAAAGTTTACCTCATGAGGCTCGAGACTACTGATTGCAACAGTTTCAGTCAGTGGAGCAACCGCATCGCTGCCATATAGGCTTTCGAGTTCTGCTAGCCCAAGCTTTGGTTGTCGGCCAAGAAAAAATAGTGAACGCATGGGTCTAGTATAGCGGTTTCTCATTCTCAGTACTGCAAATTACAGACTCCTCACAAAATAGCGAGTGCGTGTTATCGCACTGGTATAATGGGGCAATATGGCAAAAAAGCTGTTTCTCCGTAACTGGAAGTTAATCCTCAACATCGTCACTATTGTTGCGCTGATTGTGTTTGTTATTGCAATCTGGGATAAGCTGGTTGAAACATACGAAAACATCGACAGAATCCACTGGTGGGCGTTTGTGCTTATATTTCTGACACAGGTGTGGAATTACGATGCCCAAACTAGGCTATACCGCACGTTGTTTGTGATTGTTGGCAACAAGTTTAGCTACAAGTACTTGCTGCGAGCGGCAATGGAGCTAAATTTCATCAATAATGTTTTCCCAAGTGGGGGCGTGTCGGGTATTTCGTACTTCGGTGCACGCATGCGTTCGGCATCAAATAATGTTACAGCAGGCAAGGCAACACTCGTGCAACTGATGAAGCTGTTGATGCTGTACTTGTCGTTCGAGGTGCTGTTGATAGCTGGTATTTTCATGCTGGCTCTTGAAGGGGATATCAATAGTCTGGTGCTTTTGACATCGGCGGTGATTGCGACGTCGATAATATTTGGCACAGCGTTGTTTGCGTATATATTGGCACGGAAATCTCGCGTAGAAAATTTCCATAAATGGCTCGTGAAATCCTATAACAAGACTGCGCGTACATTATCGCGCAAGCCAGATCGACCGCACGAAGATTTGCAGCGGGTGCACTTTTTGCTGACGGAACTGCAGGGTAATTTTATGGTTATCAAAAAAGAGTATCGCAGACTCAAAATGCCGCTTGTACACGCACTATTCGCTAATCTTTCAGAAATCCTGTGCATATACGTGGTCTATGTCGCATTTGGTGAGTGGGTCAATCTTGGCGCGGTGATTGTAGCGTATTCAGTCGCGAACTTTGCGGGACTCATATCGGTACTACCAGGAGGCGTCGGTATCTACGAGGCGTTGATGACCACTGTGTTGGTAGCATGCGGCATCCCGCTGGCATTGAGTTTGCCTGTAACAATTATGTATCGTGTGCTGAGTTCTCTTATTCAGCTACCTCCAGGATATTACTTCTATCACAGAGCGATAAAAGACAATAAGCTTGCAGCTCAACATGCCTGAACCGCTTACGCTAACTGTTAGTGAGTTTGTAGCATTCGCTAACCAGACACTTGAGTATGCATACCCAAGTGTTGTTATTCGCGGTGAGCTGGCAAATTTTCGGGTTAGTAAAAATAAGTGGGTTTATTTTGATCTCAAAGATGATGAATCGAGTCTCAAATTTTTTGGTACGGTGTATCAACTGAGTGGCCCGCTCGAGGACGGCATGTTGCTTGAGGTACGTGGTATGCCGAGACTGCACAATCTCTACGGTTTCAGTGTTACGGTCCAGCAGATTTCCCTAGTGGGCGAAGGTACTATCAAACAGGCCTCAAAGTTGCTTGAAGCTAAATTAGCCAAAGAAGGGCTGTTTGACCCAGCACGAAAGCGCAGTCTGCTGTATCCGCCCGAGCGCATCGGCTTGATTACATCGTCTGAGTCCGCGGCATACGCTGACTTCACGAAGATTGTGAATGCGCGCTGGAGCGGGCTTGAAATTGTCCTGAGAGACGTACAGGTGCAAGGAGCGAATGCGCCACAACAGATTGTCGATGCCATACAGGAGTTTAATCAGCAACCTGATCCACCCGAGGTGCTGGTGCTTATCCGAGGCGGTGGTAGCGCAGAAGATTTACAAGCGTTTAGTACGGAGCAGGTGGTTCGTGCAGTCGCGACGAGCCGCATCCCAACCTTAGTTGCAATAGGTCACGAAGTTGACATCAGTTTAGCCGAGTTGGCTGCAGATATGCAGGCGAGCACGCCAAGTAATGCTGCTGAACTTCTTGTGCCCGACAAGGCCCAAACGCTCACTAGCCTCGTCCAGATACGACAAATGCTGGACAGGTTACTTAGTGAGAGCGTGCGTCGGCGGGTGGACGTATTAAGCAGGCAGAAGAGCGACCTCGCGCGCCTCACCCAGTCGGCTCTTACGAGGGCTCAGGCAGATTTGCGGCACCAGCATGAAATCCTGACAGCATACAATCCTCAGTCGGCATTGTCGCGTGGCTACGCGCTTGTCCGTGCAGGACAGAAGCTCATTGCATCTGGCAAACAGATAAAGCCAGGTGCTATAGTTGATATAACGATGCAGGATGCAGTGATAACCGCGGCTGTAGAAAAGGTAGAGGAGCGATAGTATGGCGCAGTCAAAAAAAGTGACATATACGGAACTAAGTAGCAGGCTTGATGAGATTATTGCAGAACTCGAGTCGCCGACCGTGAGTATTGAAGATGCTATGAAGCTATATGAAGAGGGAGCAAAGCTCGTCGCAGAACTTGAAGGTTATTTGAAGACAGCCGAGAACCGTATCATTAAACTCAAAGAGACTACATTAGCGGAATAGATATGGAATGGTTTATGGCCGCAGCTGCTATTGTACTGTTTTGCTTTGGGGCTGTCGTAGCGTTCGGTGCTCCGTACTTACCAACACTACGGCCACAAATCGACACGGCGCTTGATTTGCTGGCGTTGAAACCTGGGCAAACGATGCTTGAAATTGGCTCAGGCGACGGCAGGGTATTAAAAGCTGCAGCTGAGCGTGGTTGGCAGGTTATTGGGTATGAGTTAAATCCAATTTTGGTATTAATTTCGCTGTGGGTAACACGGAAATACAGACGACAGGTTCGGGTTATCTGGGGGAATGCGTTTACCAAAAAATGGCCAGCAACAGATGGGATGTTCATATTTGGCCTCGCTCGGCTGATGCCAAAACTGAATACAAAAATTATTCAATCTCAGCAAAAGCCGGTGAAAGTGGTGAGCTTCACATTTCGCATCCCAGATCGCAAGCCAGTTGCAGAAAAGGACGGGGTATTCCTGTACCGCTATCAGTAATGCTTGCAAACTACTATCAGCTTTATTACCATAAACGTAATGCCACCAAATAGTAACCAGCAGTATTTTCAGCAGCCAAACGTGCCGCAAACACCGTTGCCTAGCAGTGGCGGTGGGTTTGGTGGTAGCTCGTCGACGAAATGGATTATCACTGTTTTGCTCCTTAGCTTGCTGCTTGTAGGTGCGCTTGGATTTGGTTTTTGGGCATTTTCTGAGCGTCAAAGCTACAAGAATGACGTTGACGCCAAAATAGCAGAAGCAGTTAAGGTTGCTGAAAGAGAGACAACAGAGGCGAATAATAAGAAATTTGCAGAGGAGCTTAAAAACCCCTTCAAAACCTATATCGGACCCGAGTCCTACGGCAGTGTAAAAGTGACGTACCCAAAGACATGGAGTGGCTACATCAATAACAATAACGACAGCCAGGCAGCCGTTGACATGTATTTTCATCCTGATGTTGTACCTGCCACGGGTCGCTCAAGCGAGGACCAAACTGCAGTTGCGCTGAGAGTACGAGTAGTAAACCAGTCATACGACAAAGTCGTGAGCGAGCGCAAGGGTTTAGTCGAATCAGGAACAATTGCTGCCACGCCGTACGCGCTACCAAAGCTGCCAAATGAGCCAGGCATAAAATTCACCGGTAAATTAAGCGATAGACTAAACGGTACTGAGATAGTTTTGCCCTTGCGTGACAAAGCAATTATTCTCACCACTCAAACTGACTCGTATCTCAACGATTTTAACAACATTATCTTGCCAAATCTGACATTCGTCCCGTAAAAATTGCAAAAATACTGTATACTTTTGGTATACAGATGGGACTAAGCTGGGGGCAACGATTGTGACGCAAACAGTGCAGGATGGGTCGCTGAAGGATGCAGAAAGTACGCAGTACATACTGCTGCGCTCTATTGCCGAGCAGTTGAAGTTGCCGATGATGTACATCGCCCGGCAGGCTGAATTGAATCACCACGAGGAGACAGTGTCTTCGCACACGTTCCTTGATATGCAGTCGAATGCCGACATGGCCCTGCGGCTGTTGGACAGTTATATTTTAGGGCTTGAACTCTCAGAGCAGCAGATGCGGCTTGATCTTGAGCCTGTTTCACTTTCGGCTGTACTCTATGATGTTGCGCACGATCTGACGCCGATAGCTAACCAGCGTAACACCGACGTGGAGCTCATTTTGGCAGGCAAATACGGTCAGGTGATGGCGCATAGCCAGGGGCTCATCGCTGCATTTTATAGCCTAGGGTCTGTACTGTCAGAAGTGTGTAGCGAGGGTAATAGCCGCGGTCGGCTCAGAATTGCCGCACATCGTTCAACTAGGGGTATTGTTGCGGGTATGTATGTCGACGGGCTTCCTAGTATGCAGACCACTATTTATGGCGCTCGTAAGTTACGCAAGAATTTTACCCGTCAGCCGTTTGCGAAATTAACTGCCAGTACAGGAGCAGGAGTATTTATAGCAGATACCATACTGTCGTGCATGGATGTGCGCTTACGTGCCGGCAAATTCCACGGCAAGCACGGCATGGCAGCAACTTTACAGCCGAGCAGGCAATTACAATTAGTGTAGCCTATGCATGTTTTACTTGTTGAACCGGATAGCATATTGTCGCAAATTTACACCAAAGCGCTGGAGCGGGCCGGGCACAGTGTCGCAGCTACAGCAAATGCCCAGACAGCTATTTACGCGGCCGATATGCAGACGCCAGATGTCGTGGTGTTGGAGATGCAGCTCGCGCAGTATAGTGGTGCGGCCTTTTTGTATGAATTCCGCACCTACAGCGACTGGTTGCACATCCCGGTCATCATCCATACCATGCTGCCGCCGAGCAAGTTACAGCAGTTTGAGCAGTGTCTCAGCGAACTTCATGTCGATACATGGCTGTATAAGCCCCGTACGAGCCTTAGTAAACTCGTTTCATGCATTGAAGACCAACTACCTATTCCAGCCTCATGAACCAAATTGTTACGAAGGGTATAGTGCTTACACGGACTAACTACGGCGAAGCTGACCGTATCCTGACCCTGCTGACGCCTGATTACGGTAAGTTGCGACTAATGGCCAAAGGTGTGCGCAAAAGCAAGAGCAAACTGGCAGGCGGGATCGAGCTGTTCAGTATTAGCGACATTACTTTTATCCGCGGGCGCGGCGAGGTTGGTACACTTGTATCGTCACGGCTGAAGGCACATTACAGCGATATCGTGAAGGATATTGATCGAACCATGCTCGCATACGAGCTGATAAAACAGCTTAATCGGGCAACAGAGGATGAATGCGAGCCGGAGTATTTCGATTTGATGGAGCTAGCTTTGGCTGCACTAGATGATTTAGATATCTCAAGCGACCTAGTGCAGCTATGGTTCAGCGCGCAGCTCTTGAAGCGCGGTGGGCATACGCCAGACCTTCAAACCGACAAGGCAGGCAGCAAGCTGGATGCTGACAAAAACTATACCTTCAGCTTTGATGACATGGCGTTCAGCGAAGGTCCAGCCAGCCGGTTCACCGCACAGCACATCAAGCTGCTCAGACTACTTTTTAGCAGTCACACCGTCCAAGCCATCAACAAAGTCCAGGGAGTGACTGAGTTACTCAAAGACATCACTCCACTCATACAGACTATGCGCACTACCTATATTCGGGTATAATGCGGCTCATGAAAACACTTCAGTTTGTAGGTTTTGGTAGCGTGTGTGGGATTGGCCTCGGCCTGTACTAATTTTCTTGCACCAATAAACCTATAAACGAAAGAGCATAACCTATGAATGAAACAAAACTAGAAGATATCGTCAGCCTGTGCAAGCGCCGTGGATTTATCTACCAGGGCAGTGAAATCTACGGCGGCCTCGCTGGTACGTGGGACTACGGTCCGCTTGGCGTGCAGCTGAAACGCAACATTATGCAGCTGTGGTGGAAGATGTTTGTCGATGAGCGCGATGACATGTACGGCATCGATGCGGCAATTCTGATGAACCAGAAAGTCTGGCAGGCCAGCGGCCATACCGAAACCTTTACTGACCCGCTGGTAGAGTGCAGCAACTGTAAGGGTCGTTTCCGCGCTGATAAAATCGATACCAGCAAGTGCCCGAGTTGTGGCCAAGAGGGTACATTTGGCGAACCGCGTCAGTTCAACATGATGTTCAAGACCAATGTTGGGCCGGTTGCGGATGAAAACTCTATTAGCTATCTGCGGCCTGAGACTGCCCAAGGTATTTTTACGAACTTCAAAAACGTTGTCGATAGTTTTTATCCTGACATGCCATTTGGCATGGCGCAGCAGGGCAAGGCGTTTCGAAACGAAATCAGTCCGCGCGACTTTGTGTTCCGCAGCCGAGAGTTCGAGCAGATGGAAATTGAGTATTTCGTGCATCCTGACAAATGGGAAGAAGCGTTCGAACAGTGGCGGCAAGCTGTTTGGAAATGGACACAAGCGCTCGGCCTGCCCGACGACAAAGTGCATGAGCTCGAGGTGCCAGAAAATGACCGCGCACACTACAGCAAGCGTACCATCGACTTTGAATTCGACTTTCCGATTGGCCGTGAAGAGCTTTTGGGCTTGGCCTATCGCACTGACTTTGACCTTGGCAATATCCAGCGCGTCAGCAGCAAAAACATGGAGTATCGGCCAAAAGACGGTGGTGAGCCGTTTGTGCCACACGTGATTGAGCCGTCATTTGGTGTTGAACGCGCTGTGATGGCTGTACTGACTGCAGCTTATACCGAAGACGAAATTAATGGTGAGAAGCGAACGTATTTGAAGCTGCCAGCGCATTTGGCACCAGTGAAAGTTGCGGTTTCGCCACTACTCAAAAACAAGCCAGAGCTGGTAGAAAAAGCCCGCGAGGTCTACGGCATGCTGAAAAAGGAATTCGGCAATGTCATGTGGGATGACAACGGCAATATCGGTAAGCGCTATCGCCGCCAAGACGAAATCGGCACACCATACTGCGTCGTCATCGACTTCGACACCCTAGAAGGCGATACAAAAGACACCGTAACCGTCCGCCACCGCGACACCACTGAACAAGAACGTATAAATACCAATGATCTTTTGCAGTTTCTAAACGCATAGACAAGAGAGCGATATGGCTAAGCAAATAGATTTACAAACAATCGCCATGCTATCGAATAAAATTGAGCAGATTGAGCAGCTTGAGGCTAAGATGGTCGGTACGTAGTTCGGCTAATTTTTGTATTTGATCAGAAAAGTTATATAATTGCTGTCAATGAGTTGGGAGATAGCGGAAATTTTCCGTAATTATGCTGGTAAAAATATGGAAATGGCGTCACTTTTTAGTGAGCCGTTTGTTAGAACGGGTGAATTTGCAATTACGCCTAGCGCGGGCAGACCGTTTAACCACATTACTACACAGGAATATATCGGATCTTGCGCCTATTACTTAACCAAGGAGGGAGACTCAGGATTTGGGTGCTTTATTAACGACGAGGGCCGTTGGAGTGAGCTGGCCGCTACTGTAAAATTCGTTGACAGCTACGATCATGCAACCAAGGAACACCATACATTTTGGACATCTTTGCCAGACGATAAAATTACCCAAGGAGCAGTGGAAATTGTTTCTGAGGACGTGATGGCAAAAACCGAGGCAATGGGCCTAAGAACAATCGCTGGTGTAGTGGTTTCGATGCCTAAAAAATCTAAGGCACCAATCGCACAGCTGGTGGTTCCACGACGGGTGGTCGAAGATATCACGGCGCAAGATGCGAAGGATGTGAGATCGCCCGAGGCATCAGAGGAGGCTCGCTTACGTCTGCTAGCCCATGATAAAAATGACTTGCTACGTCGGCAGTATGGTATTTCTGCTGCTGTAGGGTTGCTACCTACCGCTGCTGTAGTGCAAGATGCATTCGGTTCTATGCCGGCTGTTAATGAATATTTTAATCTTGATCCTGAGCAGCAAAATTGGCGGTTGCGCTTAAGCCAACGTGCGTATGAGGTGGCACAGGCTGCATGTGGAAACGCAGCATTTCGATCTGCTGTCAAAAATGCCATTCAAAATTAGAAAAGAGCGATGTTGGTATGACAGAAATTAATCAATCAGAAGTTCAGGTAACATCAGTTCAGGTTAGAAAGTTACCCTTGTAGTACAGTCCGGATTGGATAGGCTATTAGCCAAAACAATGATGGATGCCAGGCTCAGAGTTGAGCTTGATAATTCTGGTGAGCCCTTAGACGTCGGAACGGTGATATCACATGGGCTACAGAGGCTATTTCTCGAAAAATTAGGCATGGATATTAAACCTAGGTTGCAGAATAAAATTGGGGTTGGGTATCAATATGACGAAACCAACTCGGCGCATATCATACTCACGACACCGCCAACGCCGCCAACCGAACGTATTGATTTAGAAGCTTCTTTAGAAAGAGATCGTGACGAGTCTATAACGCGCGAACATACGCTGGTGTTCGAGGCGCTTAGTGATTGGCTTGAGGAAAGCAGATAGTCAGTTCTCCTGCTACACAATCGAAAAAACTCAACCAAGAGCAAAACCACCTGTATGCAACCGAAGACAAAATGACATGTTGATTAAAAGTTCGGTTACAGGTGAGATTACACGAATAAGGAGAAAATATGGCAGAGCGTAATGTGCCAGATATGAAGGTGCACGATGTGCTGATCGCTTCAGAAGCAATGCAAGAACTGGGGATGTCAGCGGTACGCGTAGTTGCCTCAGTACGGTTGATGGCCAAAGGCGTATTAGCACAGTTTCATTTCATCCCGAAGCTACGCTCTTGTTTACCACGAGCGATCTTATACATGCTGAGCGGCTTAAAGCAGCAGGGCCGAATGGCACGCCGCATCATCCGTTTAGAAAACCTTGACAATTATGCTTATGGTTTGATACGGTGAGGTTAGTAAGTGATTTATACAACACTTACGCTTAGCTTTCGCACATTCCGATAAACAATTGAGGAAAGGGCAAAAGCACTCTCAAAAATTCTTTCTTGCAAGAAGAGTAAAAATACCGGGTTGATCACCGGTATTTTTATTTTTCCTTGAGGGAGTCAAGCGTGATTGTCGTATGGGGGTACAAGATTAACTTTTTAATTCCATTTTTCGGTGATAACATTACTGCAAGTTGAAACTATTTTGAAAGGTACAATGACTACACCGGAAGCGTCAAACTGGCGGTGGCACGCAGCATCGCCAACAGTAGACCAGCTATTTGATCTGCGTTATATGCTGCGTGAAACTGCGGTGGCTGAAGGGGCAATAAGAAGGCCTAGGCAGTTCACAGCTGCGGAATTTCTAATGCTGCGAGCATTGGAAGGGTATGGAGTGATGGAGTGTGGTGGACAGCCATACTATTGGACACGACGATTTACTGCTCGCATTGGTGAGAAAAAGCAGCACCAACAGTGGAGTATGCGCGTTGTCGAGTCTTTCTGGGTACAGAACGAAAAAACCGGTGAAAATGACGGTTATAGAATGTCTTATCGCTTTAGGTGGTCGAGTAAGAAGGTAGGTATGGCGGATAAAAAGATCCATGTGAGTGGTGCGGTGGTAAAAGATTTTGACGGCATAAAAACATCACTCGCTAAGCCAAAGACAACAGGGTCCGGTATTATCTTGCCTAATAAGGAAGGGCGGCTGACATATATTGAGCGAGCAAATACGGGCTGGCTCAATTACATGGGAATAGAAACGCATGCATCTGACGCGGCGTACGAACCTGCAGTGAAACTTGCTAAAAGGTCTATTAGCCGAGTTAGCTATGGCGATATTGAGCGATTACAGAGGGATGTTGAAGAATTTAGTGTAGCGTCACGCATTATCCACTTCCGGCGGGACGGTATGTTGCTTAGGAGTGAACTAGATTTGGTCCCGAGTACAATCCCGCATTACGAAAATGTAAGCTAGTTCACACTTTTATGAAGTTTTCTTACGTACACTAGAGTCTAGCTATGGGCTTTTTCACGCATCTGAAGCACGCGATATTCGGCAATCTCGATCCAGAGGCGTATGACCACCAGCGTAAAAAAGACGCATTTCGGGATACTCAGACGCGTGATCTTAAGCAAATCCCCGAACTTCGTATAGAAGACGCTGATACGCGTCAGAATGGCCAACGGATGGAGGTGTATGCGGTTATCCGTAACGACTCAGACAAGGCGGTTTTTCTCGATAAAATACGTATACTTGGCACGAAGCGTGAGCTCGATACGGCGTTGCGTACGTATGAGGCGCGCAAATTTTTGCTATACAGCGGCCCGCGGCCGACAACGACTAGCTACGGCACGGCAGAGATTGACTACCACCACGAAGGCGATTATTTCCAGGCAAAATGCCGCGTCGAGTTTCGTCAGGAACCCGACAAAACCTATACCGTGCATCGCATTATGGCTACAGGTCCAATGAAAGATATCTAAGATACCAGCATGAAAGAGGCAAAGTTTCGCGCCATACTCGAGGAGATTTATCGGCATGCCGAAGAGGTAGTGCGATCGCAAACGGTCGATATGTATCGTGCACCAAGCATAGATATAGACCAGCTCAATGAAGCCCAGGCAGAGATTTGGCGGCGGATAGGGAACGTGGTTGGTGCAGGTGGAGTGGGTATTCATCATGAGCCGTATGATGAGGATTTTGAAGTGTGTCAGGAGCTGTATGTTGCAGATGCGAAATACGTTTGCCGAATCACCAGAGATTACCTGGATGGCAAACTCACGAACCCAAGACAGCTTGCCATGGCATGTTACCAAAATCAGACTAGGCACTCAGTGTCACTTGCGGTTTGGCTTGAGGATAGTGGTATGCCGTGCGTGCGGTCTACGGTCACAGAGTCTGGTAGGGAGCTCGCAGCACACTTCAACAAGAGCGCTAAGCGATATGACAGCGTGTCAGATATACAATTCCCAAAAGAACTTGGCGGTTATACATTAAACTCAAGCGACACAAAAATTTGGCTTTTTGAGGAAGAGCTGTAGATACAAATGCTATGATATAGGCATGAAAACGCTTACGCTTGAGCAACGTGGCTTTAGTGTATTCGAGTTAGTCATCTCGATTGTGCTACTAGGTGCGCTTGCGGGCGCTGGATATTTTGTCTATTCACGCCAAGATACCGACACAAAGATCAAGCAGTCTCCAAAGCCGGCGCAGGTGAAGGCCACAAATGACGTAGTTTGGGCGTTTGACGAACGCAAACAGGAGTGGTTTGTGCAGCGCGGCAAGGCGCCGAAGTGCCCAGATAGTTTTGAATATTCGCCGGTTGATTTCGCGAAGGTTGATGCGCCGCTACTCCCGGGGCAGTATCGCGGCTACAGCTACAAGCCACACGGTGGTTTTATAGCGCATAAAGCGACAGATGGAAATGTAGAGATAAAAATGCCAATAGACGCAAGGATTACAGGTCTTACACGGTATCTCGAGAGTCCGGATAGCGCATTGCAATACATCGTAACGTTCGTTAATGACTGCGGTTTGGAGTTTAAGTTTGACCATTTAGCAACGCTTTCGCCACGTCTGCAGGCGATTGCTGAGACACGACCACCAGCCAAACTCGATGACACGAGCAGCGACCCGAACAATAAGCCAGAGCCAGAGCTCTTCAAGGCAGGCGAGGTGATTGCGACTGCTGTAGGACACCCCGGCAGTGGCAATTACGGCTTTGATTTTGGTGTATCGGATTATCGGCAGCGTAACGAAATCTCCAAGAAGAAAGAGTGGGCAGTGCTGCATGATACCTACATATCGACCGAGTGGTACGGTGTTTGCTGGCTCGATAAGCTGCCTGGTGAAACAGCTGCTATCGCCAGAACGCTTTCAGAAAAGGTCATAAACCCCTCAAGGCCCAATGTCGTAAGTGATTACTGTAAACATATTCCAACCAAGACCCTCGACGTCAACGATGGCAAGCCAACCGACTGATAGCGAGAATTTTACAGCATTCTTCTTCTATGGTTTGCGGTAGAATAGATTTCTATGGATGAAACGCAAAACACAGACGAAGCACTCAATACGCAACCAGTAGAAGCGGTCACAGAAGAAACAGAAACCGAGAATAAGCCACCAAAGGATATTCATGCTGCCCATACCGAAGCAGAGAAAGACTACGAAGAAACCGATATCTTTGCCTGGGCAAACAATCTCGTGCAATATGTCGAGGAGTTGAAGATAGATCTGTTTTTGTTTAGTAAAAATTACGTTCCGTACAAAACCAAGCTTGCAGGCGAGGTGAGTAAGCAACTCAGGCCGCTGTTTATCGATGAGATTTTGGAGTATATACTCGGCGGTGTTGAGAAGGGGCTCGTGGTGCGTGGCTTCGAAGACGCTGAGGCTGAAGAAAATGTGCTACAGCGCACGCGTACCAAGAACGTCGATAAGCTTATGGATCTGCTTAATTTCCTCACAACCCAACAGCATGAAATTGAAATGTTCGAAGAATCCGAGCACGACATGAAGCGCATGAAAGGCGTGGCGGCGCGCGTCAGCCACAAGGATCTAGAGAAGTCGTTTTATATCTTTAAGACGCTGCCAACCAACCAGATCATGAAAGGGCATACTGCCTGGATGCTGAAAGATGGTATTTTTCGGCCGTTCGATAATTTCTCGGCAATTAAGATTCCAGGCGAGAACCAGCTACTGGTGGTTGACCAAGATCTGTACGTGTTTAACCAGGCCAAACTGAAGAGCTTGTTCGGTTATGACGCGAAAGCGGCAGTAATTGCAGCGCAGAAGGTGCGCGAGATCGAGGAGAACTTCAAGCTAAGCTTTGCGGAGGGCGTAGGATTACAGCAGCTTATCAAGGGTAAGCCAGCAGCAATTAAAAAGCTGCAGAAAATCGAGCCAAGCCTAGTCAAACAGGATGATCTTGTGAATCACGCCGAGGAGATTGGGGTGGATTTGATGATTGATGATAGCGGCGCGATCATTATTATGGACGACAAGGACATGACAAAGTTTGTGAACCTACTGAACGATGACTACATGGAATCGCCGATGACGGGGCAAAAGTACGAGATTTTGAAAAAGCGACCACTCAAGATAGAAGAAGACGAAGAATCGCTCCTGCGCCAGCACGGCTAAGATGCTATCATAAGTTCATGAAGGTCGATGCGAGCACCCGGGAGGAATATTTTGCAGCGGCAGGCGATCGTGAACCTGCGCTTCGTGAGCTCGATGCGATTATCCAGGGCGCCGCGCCACACCTAAAGCCAACATATCTGAAGACAGATTATATGACTATGCTTGGCTACGGCATGATGCCGTACAAAACAAAGTCGATGAAAGAACCAGGCGAGTGGCCACTCATCGCACTTGCATATCAGAAAAACCATATGAGCATGTACGTTTGTGCGGTCGAGAAAGACGGCAGCTACATTGCTGAAAACCTGGAGCCACAGCTTGGCAAGGTCAGTTGCGGCAAAAGCTGTATCCGATTCAAAAAGCTTGAAGACCTAAACCTTGAAACTGTCCGAACAATGCTAGAGGATCTGGATAAACGATACCAATCAGGCGAGAAATTATACGGAGCATAAAAACGAGTGAGACTACAAAAATTCAAACGAAATAAACCCAAAAAGAAGCCGGAAATTTACGCCTTCATCGACAACCAGAACCTCAATGTGACCATCCAAAAATTGGGCTGGAAGGTCGACTGGAAGAAGTTTAGAGAGTTTTTAGCCAAACAATATGGCGTCACACAGGCGTACATGTTTATCGGCTACATGCCCGAATACGAAGACATGTATGAGAAGCTGCACGACCTTGGCTACAACATCGTACTAAAACCGACATATGACATGTCAAAACCGCGTGAAGAGGCTGAGTCGAGT
>Ga0065721_10050400_pt1 | contig 20552 bp, 19 predicted proteins | sample Mesricmetagenome_FD_59108 | JGI IMG/M metagenome (GOLD analysis project Ga0065721, IMG submission 59108) | Mesophilic microbial community from rice straw/compost enrichment Sample: eDNA_1 v2 (version 2) | ecosystem: Engineered > Solid waste > Grass > Composting > Bioreactor | place: USA: Davis... | reverse complement strand
CCAGCCACGTCCGTCGTCGCCGGCGGGCCGATCCGCGGGGCCAGCGTTCGCCCCGGCGCCGGCGGCAGCAGGCCCTCGATCTCCGCCGGCAGACCGCCGGGAACCGCGGTGCAGACGTCGGCGCCGAGTGCTGCCCGCAGGGCGTCGATCCGCTGCCGCAGCGCCGCCTCGCTTTCGGCCACCAGCGCGGCCGAGAGCGCCGGCGCGGACGGCGGCGGATAGAGGAGAACGCCCGGGACGAGCAGCAGCAGGAGAAGCAGGAGGGCGAGGCCGGCGGCGATCGCCACCGGCAGCCAGTTGCAGCGGCGCTCCTCCAGGATCACGGGTGCGACCGCGCCCGCAGGAGCGGCGCCGGTGGAGGCTTGCCGGATCGGTGCCGGCTGGTCCTGCGAGGCCGCGGCGGGCTGCGGCCTCTGCGCGGTGCTTCCCGGCGCGAAGGCCGGTTCGGGCACCGGGTCTGCCGGGCCGCCGACGACGAGGACGTCCTCGTCCCGGAACGGCGGCGGCGGCAGCCAGGGTGCGAAGCGGCCGAGGCCTTTCTCGTGAAGGCGCAGGCGCTCGGCGGGCGAATCGACCGCCTCCTCCGGAACGAGACCCCAGTTGGTGAGGATGGGCTGGCCTTCGACGACGAGAAGATCGTCGGCGAGCGCCGGCAGCATGAGGCAGCGGGCGACGAGCCGGCCGTCGCCGGGCGGGTCGAGCAGCGGTTTGAGGCGCGAGATCAGGCCGCCGACGGTGCCGGCGACGCGGGTGCGGCTGTCGTCGTCGAGATCGCGCCAGCGCAGGGCCGCACCGCTGTGCGGCCCGTACCACGCGACGGACGTCGGCGCCGATCCGTTGCCGCGCGTCACCTGCGGACGGGCGAAGAAGTCGGCGACGTCGTCACCGACGCTTCCGGCGACGAGGTCGCGCAACTCGGCGTAGCGATCGTAGAGCGGCGTGCCGTCGATGCGCGGCTCGGCGAGGCCGGCGAGGGAGCGGCTCGTCAGGAACGTCCAGTTCGTGGTCACCCCGATACCCCCGGAACACAATCAGTGAGTGCAATGACTAATCGATGCCCTCCCTAGTTCTCAACTTTCAGAAGCTGAAATCAACAGAAAAATTCAAGGTTGCAACGACGGACGCGGTGGTGCTCCGCCGAGTGGGCGGCATGACCGCCGACAGACCGGCGAGAGACAGTCGTGGGAGGCGAATGGGGTGGCGCGGTCCCGGCGATGGAACCGAGGACGTCACGGAAGACACTGCCGAAGGCGCCGGGCGCGGGGGACGGAAACCGGGCTTGAAACGGCGCGAGCGCCGGCCCGTCGACCGGCCCGGCGCTCGGGGATTGGTGGCCGCGCGGGGCGGCCGGCGATCAGGTTCAGTGCGGCTTGCGGCGGCTCTCGGCGATCGCGCGGACCTTTTCCTCGATCGCGGTCGCCATGGCGGCGAAGGCGGCGGGATCGGTGGCGACACGCTGCAGGTCGACGGTCCAGGTCGGGTTTTTCAGCGTGTAGGTGACGAGGGCCGCGGCTTCACCGGTGCGGGCGAGGACGTGGTCGTAGACCCGCGAGGGCAGAGCCTCCTCGACCATGTATTTCACCTGCGGATGGTCGGCGACGGTGCGGGCGCAGACCGCGGCGACGCCGGCGTAGTCGTCGGCCTTGAACAGGCTGTCGATCTCGCCGAGCGCCATCGAAAGCGGCGTCGGTTCCTTTCCGGTGACGGCGGCCTTGCTGACGACGGACATGGAATGTCTTCTCCTTGAACGAGGGACGGACAGGTCGGCTGGCGCGAGGCGGGCCGCGGGAAAGAGCCCGGAGCCTCGCACATCTCCGTCAGCCGCGTGCCGGATTTCGTGCGCCGACCGGTGAAGGTCAAGATGCCGCGGGCCCCGGCCGCGCTCCGCCGCGGGTTCGCCCGGATGGGCGGCGAACGCGCCGACGGCGACGGAATGGACCTTCACCGCGAAAACCCCGTGCAGGACCGCAGCCGGAACCGTCCGCCGGACGGGCACGAACAGCTGGCGTTCTTGCGGCGGGGCGAAGCAGATGTGCCCGGGCGAGCGGGAATGCCGGCAGGATGCGGGCCGCGTTCGTCCCGGTGCGGCCATGGTCGTCGCAGGGCCGGAAACCCGGTGAGGAATGGCGGTGTGACGACCGGCGACCGGCGTGCGGACGTGTGCCGGGGTGTCGTCCTCTGCCGGGAGCGAGCGGTGGCGCCGCGCGGGCACCTGCATCGGCCTTCTCGCATCGACGTCCGGCTGTGACGAGGCCATCGCTGCCTTTGCGGCGGCGATGGCGTGCACGCCTGCGGCCATTGCTTCGCCGAGACCCTCGCGGGCGGATAGTCGTGACCACGGGAAGCGGAGACGGCGGACCATACCGGGCGTCTCGATCGAGAGGTCGGGCGGGCAAAGGCCACATCGTCCGGTCGGTCGGCGACGCGTCGAGCGAACGCGGTTTGCCTCTTCTGCCGAGCAGCGCATCAGGGAGCGCATCAACTGCCTCGCACGGCCTTGGGGCGCCGGGTTTTGGGGCGCCGGCCGACAAGCATCACCGCGACAAGGTCCATTGGCGGATCATGCGGGTCGCTGCATTCGGCTCGCGTCTCGACGGCGGGCTCGCCATCGGGATGGGAGTCGTCGGAGCCGGAAAGCGAGGAGTCGAACGAAGAGCTGAGCGAAGGGAGATCCTTTCGATGGGAAGCCCTCGATGCGAACAACACCATGATGGGAAAAGGCAATCCGGCATATCCCTCGTTGAGATGTAAGTTCCATAATCTATCTTATGCGAATTTTGTATCCGGTTACCGTGTGGCTGGATAGGACGGTGATGCCCGCCGGGTCGGATGGATCGGCCTGCCCCGCCATCGTGACGCGGCCGGTCGCGCCCAACATCGCCGGCCCTCCCGCCTCGGCCGGCATCCTCGCCTCGCCCGACTTCCGAGCGTCGGAGCGCCCGGATCGCTTCCGTGCCTTGGTTCGCCTCCCTTCGCCGACCTGATAGGATCACGGCAGCCCCGTCCACGACGTGAGTCCCGATGTCCGACGCTCCGGAAGACGCTCCTCCTACCTTCACCGTCACTGCCGCCGAGCCGGTCGAGCCCGTTTCCATCGACACGCTCCTCGCCATCATGGCGCGGCTGCGCGACCCGGTGTCTGGTTGCCCCTGGGACGTCGAGCAGACCTTCGCCTCGATCGCGCCCTACACGGTCGAGGAGGCCTACGAGGTCGCCGACGCCATCGCCCGCGGCGATGTCGAGGATCTGCGCGACGAGCTCGGCGACCTGTTGCTCCAGGTCGTCTTTCACGCCCGCATGGCCGAGGAAGCCGGCGATTTCGCCTTTCCCGACGTGGTGCGCGCGATCTGCGACAAGATGGTGCGCCGGCATCCCCACGTCTTCGGCGACGCCGAGGCGCGCGACGCCGGCGCGGTCAAGGGCTCGTGGGCGCGGATCAAGGCCGAGGAGAAAGCCGACCGACGCCGGCGCCGCGCCGCCCGCGGCCATCCCGACGACGCCGACAAGGGCCTGCTCGGCTCGGTGTCCGCCGCCCAGCCGCCGCTCGCCCGCGCGGTCAAGCTCCAGGCCCGGGCGGCGACGGTCGGCTTCGACTGGAACGACCCGAGGCTGGTGCTCGCCAAGATCCGGGAGGAACTCGTCGAACTCGAAGCCGAGATCGACGCGGTCGCGGACCGGCTGTCGCCGCACCGGCCGGCGCCCGAGGCGTTGATGGCGGAATTCGGCGACGTGCTCTTCGCCTTCGCCAATCTCGGCCGCCATCTCGGCATCGATCCGGAGATGGCGGTCGGCCTCACCAACGAGAAATTCGTCCGTCGTTTCCGTCACATAGAGACCACCCTCGCCGCCTCCGGCCGCAGGCTCGAGGACGCCGGCCTCGAGGAGATGGAGGCGCTCTGGAGAGAGGCGAAGGCGGTTCCGCCGCCGCCGCCGCCCGGAGATCGATCGACCGGCGGGCGCGAGGGCGGATAGCGAGTCGACGAGGGTGCAGGTATTAGAATACCACATTTGCCAACCTTCTGACAGGACGACGTTTTTCAGGGCGTTGCCGACTTGACCGCGGACGTGCCCTCGACTATACGAACGCTCATCTCGGCGGCCCGCGACGGCCGCCGTTTTGTTGAGCCAGAGCGTGTCCGGCTCGTCGGGGAAAGCCTCCCGGTTTCGCCGTGGCACCGATAACAATGGTTGATCCCAATGAAGACCTATTCGGCCAAGCCGGCTGAGGTTGAGAAGAAGTGGATCCTGATCGACGCCGAAGGGCTCGTCGTGGGTCGTCTCGCCTCGCTGATCGCCATGCGCCTGCGCGGCAAGCACAAGCCTTCCTTCACCCCGCACGTCGACGACGGTGACAACATCATCGTCATCAACGCGGACAAGGTGGTGTTCACCGGCCGCAAGTACACCGACAAGAAGTACTACCACCACACCGGCTACATCGGCGGCATCAAGGAGCGCACCGCGCGCTTCATCCTCGAGGGTCGTTTCCCCGAGCGCGTGCTGGAGAAGGCCGTGCAGCGCATGATGCCGGAAGGCCCCCTCGCCCGCCGTCAGCTCGGCAATCTCAGGGTCTACGCCGGCGCCGAGCATCCGCATGCCGCCCAGCAGCCCGAGGCGCTCGACGTCAAGTCCCTCAACTCCAAGAACGCGCGAGTCTGATCATGGCCGAACTCCAGTCCCTTTCCGATCTGGGTGGGCAGGTCGCCACGGCTCAGCCCGAGGCTCCGGTTCATGTCCAGAAGCTCGACGCCCAGGGTCGCGCCTACGCCACCGGCAAGCGCAAGGACGCGGTCGCCCGCGTCTGGGTCAAGCCGGGCTCCGGCCGCATCATCGTCAACGACAAGGACTTCACGGCCTATTTCGGCCGCCCGGTCCTGCAGATGATCGTGCAGCAGCCGATCGTCGCCGCCGCTCGTGACGGCCAGTTCGACATCGTCGCCACCGTCGCCGGCGGCGGCCTGTCCGGCCAGGCCGGCGCCATCCGCCACGGCATCTCCAAGGCGCTGACCTATTACGAGCCGGAGCTGCGCTCCGTGCTCAAGAAGGACGGCTTCCTGACCCGCGACAGCCGCGTGGTCGAGCGCAAGAAGTACGGCCGCCGCAAGGCCCGCCGCAGCTTCCAGTTCTCCAAGCGCTGATCCTCGCGCGTCCCTGCCCTCCGGCAGGCGGTGCACCAGACGAAAAGGCGGGCGCGAGCCCGCCTTTTTTGTTGCTCTCGATTTGGATTCCCGATCCTCTCGCAGGACGTTGGCCGCAGCGGAATCGTCACCGGTGCCGGCAACAGGGAGGACCTCGATGAGAAGCGACGACGCGCTGCCGCGCCCCACCGATCACGCCTTCCTGAGGCCCAACGTCTACGGCGGCGCCACCGAGCCGACCTACGGCGGCACCCTCTCCTTCATGCGGCGGATGCTGTCGCGCGAACTCGACGAGGTCGATGCGGTGGTCTGGGGCGTGCCCTTCGACAGCGCGGTCTCCAACCGCTCCGGCGCGCGCTTCGGGCCGCAGGCGATCCGCCGCGCTTCGGCGATCTTCGACGGCGATCCGAACTATCCCTTCGGCTTCGACATCTTCGAGGAACTCGCCGTCGTCGACTACGGCGACTGCTCGCTCGACTACGGCCGGCCGCAGGACGCCCGCGCCGAGATCGAGCGCCAGGCCGGCCTCATCCTCGATGCCGGCTGCCACCTCTTCACCCTCGGCGGCGACCATTTCGTCACCTGGCCGCTGCTGCGCGCCCACGCCGACCGCTTCGGTCCGCTGGCGCTCGTCCAGTTCGACGCCCACCAGGACACCTGGCACGGCGACGATTCCGACCGCGTCGACCACGGCGCCTTCGTCGCCTGGGGCGTGCGTGAGGGCGTGATCGACCCCGATCGGTCGATCCAGATCGGCATCCGAACCCACGCACCGGAAGACTGCGGCCTCGAGATCCTCTACGGCCACGATGTCGACCGGCTCGGCATCGCCGGCGTGCTCGACCGCATCGAGGCCCGGGTCGGCGACGCGAGGGCTTACATGACCTTCGACATCGACTGCCTCGACCCGGCCTTCGCCCCCGGCACCGGCACCCCGGTCTCCGGCGGGCTCACGACGCGCGAGATGATCGCCCTGCTCACCGGCCTTTCGGAGATCGACTTCGTCGGCGGCGACGTCGTCGAGGTCGCCCCGGCCTACGACCACGCCGACATCACCGCGATCGCGGCCTCGACGGTGGCGCAGAGCTATCTCGGTCTGCTGGCGGCGCGCAAACGGCGGGGATGAGGCGTCGGAGCACCAGCCGCCCGGCCGGAGTTGTCCGGGCTCCGGAACTGCCCAGCCGGTGGCGGCACGGGCTCGCCTTCGGCCGTCGCGATACCTCGCCGACACCCGGCTCGAAGACCGAGACGGGAGATTCCGGGATTTCGGAGATTCCCCAGGTTGCCGTCTCGAGCGGTCGTTGACGTTGGGGCACGCCCGGGCTCGGGAAATCCCGACCGGTCGGGATCGCTCGTGCTCGGTACCGGTCAGGACGAGCCGAAACCGGCGGCACCACCAACGGGCGGCATCATCCCTTCGCGCCTTTCGCAGCCGACTTCTTCGCCTGCAGCGCGCGGAGTCCCGACAAGGCGAAGCGGTTCAGCAGGGAGAGTGCGGCAGGGCGGTCCACGTGAATGATCGATTCCACGGAGACCAGAGGTGCCTGCGACGAATGCTCCTCCGCCCCGTCGTCGGCGGCAGCGTGATCGGTGAACACGATCCCGTATTTCTCGGCGATCTCCGCCGCCTCCCCGGCCGCCCCTTCCCGGATCAGCCGCGCCACCGCGGGTCTCAAAACCGGCTTGCCGGTCAGCGACATCTGAACGGCGATCTTCTGGAGGTCGCGCCACAGGAAGGAGGATTCGGCATAGGAATAGGCGAGCGGCTTGTCCGTGTCGGCGAAGTTGGTGCGCAGCATGTCGAGCACGAACATCACTTCGGGAGACAGCGACTCGTTCACCCTCTTTTCCGAGATTCCCGAGAAGTCGAGCTGAACGAGGGGAGCGATCGCCGTCCGGAAGTCTTCGAGGATACTGCCGCCGACGAGGTTTCCCTTCTGGAAATGGCGGACGATCGCCTTCTTTCCGAAGGCCGCTTCGTAGGCGGCGATCGTCGGGGCGAAGAGAGGCCGATAGGACGCGGGCGCAATGACGCCGCCGGACGTCTTCAGTTTCTCCTGCATCCGGGCGAGATAGTATTCCTCCGGGTTGCGTACATAGGCCAGCAGGTGGACGTCGTCGTCTATCGACTTCAGATAATTCGCAAGCGGAACCAGTGTCTCCGCGGTGATCTCGAAATCATGGGCATTGCCGAGTTCTTCACAGGAGAGAAGAACATGAGAAGGCTTCCGCCTCTCCACGAGGGATCGTAGCGCGTTCAGCTTGTCGCGGATCTTCTCAATGCGGGGCTCCACCGGGGCTCCCGGGGGAGAAATCATGCTCTTCAGGTAGCGCTGCTTGGAATCGTCGTCGACGATCGGATAAAGAACGCCCTGCTGGGCGAGCAGGTCTCGCTCGGCATGAAAGAACGCCTGCAGACTGGTCGTCGCCGTCTTCGGAAAGCCGAAATGAAGAATGATTGCCAAAGCTGGGTTCTCCTGAGTCGCACCGGCACGAGCGGCTTCCGAATGAAGCGATCCGGGAAGGACGATCTGCCATCGTGCGCCGTACTGCGCCGTCCGGGCAATGGTTGCGGGATCGGTCTCGATCCCGAGCAGGCTCGGTCTCGAGGGGTGATGTCACTCCCGCCGGATCGTCACACCGGGTTCATGATCTGGATCGAGAGATCCCTCAGCAGGTCGTTGCTGTCGACGCCGGTGAGCGGCTGCAACAACGTCAGCGAGCCGACGCTTTCGATCGTCTGGAAATATGAAGCGAGAATTTCCGGCTTGCCGTCTTCCCCGGCGAACTGGCGCAGGAGGATCCGGGGCTTTGGCACAGCCGGATTGAGCGCGGTCCGGAGTGCGACGTTGAGGCAGCAGGCGGTACGGAAGGAGCCGTCGACGACCACGACATCGGGAAGGGCGAGGTCGTTCGGCGGAGAGTACCACGGCTTCATCACGTAAGCCGGCCATCTGCGGCTGCCGGCCGCGTCGACCGGATGGCCGAACTCGTTCACGGAGCCGACGTCGGCGTGCAACAGGCGAACGGTCTGGTCGTCGAACTGCGATTTCAGGGTGTTGAACTGACGGAGCCGGTTCTTGTCGCTGTCGATCACCGTGACGTGGTCGACCCCCCAGTTTATCGCTCGCCGGGCGATGCCGCTGATCCCGTATTGCACGAACCATCGCTTCGGCGACTGCTCGACGACATTCTCCACGAACGTCACCTCGTCCGCAGCGAACGGCTGTCGACCCTCGGCTTTGACCGCGGCGGGAGGCGGTGGCGGGGAAGGCCGGGGCTCCCTTCGCGGTGCAACGGGACCCAGGCTGCTGAAACTCGCAGGAATCGCCTTCTCGAACTCCGGGTCGTCGAAGATCCGATCGATGGCCTGCGCCGGATCCAGCAGTTTTCCGGCGACCGCCGTGACTGTGTCGCGATCGGGCAGCGAATGTCCGCCGACCCAATGCCCGACCGCCATGACGGCGTTCCGGTGGATCCGGTTGAGGCCGAATTTCAACTCGAGCGGCTGCCGTGCAAGAGCCGTCGTGAACGGGGTGGCATGATCGGCAAGATGTTCCGGATCGCCAAGATTCTGCATGTAGAAGACGTAGTTCCGCATCTCGGCATCCCCGTAGGATGCGACGAGATCGAGTTCACGGCCGCTACGGATATCCTCGGGAATTTCGTCGAAGGTTTTCACGCCGAAGCAGAGCTGGGCGAAGTCCGACACACGATTGGGAAAGAAGAATTCACGGATGCGTGTCTGCGGGTTCCAGATCAACGCCACCGAGCCCGGCAGGCGCCGCGAGGCGCGCAATGCCGCAAAGCCGCCCTGCGATCCGCCGAGCATGACCACCCGCTCGTAGCCATGCGCCTCGACCAGTTTCCCGATGATGGAGTCGATCCGTGAGGACAGATCGAATTCGGTGGTTCCGGAGAACCAGCCGAGCCGGAGTCGGTTGCTGACCGCCATCGTCGCATCGCTCAGAAGCAGCCGATCAGCGGAGAAACCCAGCGGAATCTTGAGTCCGGAGAACACGGGCAGTGTCAGATTCGGGATGGCCGGACCCCTCACCGCTCCATGAAAGAAGACAGCAAGAGACTTCGCGCCTTCGCCTTTGAAATAAAAATCGACCACTTCCCCCATCTCTTCCAGAGAATGGAGGCCGTCCTCAATCTTTTCTTTTGAAAGAACGTCGGAGAAGCGCTCGTAATTCCAGACGGCGCCACCCCACAGCTTGGTATCGCGACCAATTCTTCGGGTGTTAACCTTATCCATATTGCTGACCGGCTAACTCACAAGATGATGCGAAGCTCTAGCATACCGACTGTGCACGAACCAGCGGACAAGTCCGCTGCGACGCGGTTGTCGCGGCGGCGCGTGGTCCGCTCACCGCGACGAGCGGATCACCTGGATGTCGAGGTCGCGGATCTTCTTGCGCAGGGTGTTGCGGTTGACGCCGAGCAGTTCGGCGGCCTTGATCTGGTTGCCGCGGGTCGCCGCCAGCGCCGCGCCGATCAGGGGATACTCCACCTCCTTCAGAATGCGGTGATAGAGCCCCGGCGGCGGCAGCGTTTCGCCGAACCCGCCGAAATACTTGTTGAGGAACCGCTCGACCGAGTTGGAGAGGTTGTCCTCGGCCGGCGTCTCCGGGTCGGCCGGCGAGATCGCCGGGGTCGCCAGTTCCTGATCGATGAGGTTGGCGGTGATCATGTCCTGAGGGTAGAGCGCGGAGAGCCGGCGGACGAGATTCTCCAGTTCGCGGACGTTGCCCGGCCAGCGGTAGCGCTTGAGGCGGTCGATCGCCGCCTGCTCGATCTGCTTGGCCGGCAGGCCCTCCTTCTCGGCCTGCGTGAAGAAGTGGCGGATCAGGTCCGGCACGTCCTCGGCCCGCTCGCGCAGCGGCGGCAGGCGGATCGGCACGACGTTGAGGCGGAAGAACAGGTCCTCGCGGAACAGGCCCTGGTTGATCAGCTGGCGCAGGTCCTTGTTGGTGGCGGCGACGATGCGTACGTCGGTCTTGATCGCGGTGCGGCCGCCGACGGTGGTGTATTCTCCCTGCTGCAGCACGCGCAGCAGCCGGGTCTGGGCGTCCATCGGCATGTCGCCGATCTCGTCGAGGAACAGCGTGCCGCCCTCCGCCTGCTCGAAGCGGCCGGCCGAGCGCGACTGGGCGCCCGTGAAAGCGCCCTTCTCGTGGCCGAACAGCTCCGACTCGATGAGGTCGCGCGGGATCGCCGCCATGTTGATGGCGACGAAGGGTCCTGCCCTGCGCTTGCCGTAGTCGTGCAGCGCCCGGGCCACCAGTTCCTTGCCGGTGCCGCTCTCGCCGGAGATCATCACCGTGAGGTCGGTCTGCATCAGCCGGGCGAGGACGCGGTAGATCTCCTGCATCGCCGGCGAGCGGCCGACGAGGGGAATGTTGTCGTTGCCGTCGTCGTTGCCGGCGTCGACGAGCCGCGTCTTCGGCTCCGCCAGCGCCCGTCCGACGATCGAGATCAGCTCCTTGAGGTCGAAGGGCTTGGGCAGATACTCATAGGCGCCCCGTTCGGAAGCGCGGATCGCCGTCATGAAGGTGTTCTGCGCGCTCATGACGATGACCGGCAGGTCGGGCCGGATCTTCTTGATCCGCGGCAGCAGGTCGAAGGCGTTTTCGTCGGGCATGACCACGTCGGTGATGACGAGGTCGCCGTCACCCTGGGCGACCCAGCGCCAGAGCGTCGCCGCGTTCGAGGTCAGTCTCACCTCGTATCCCGCCCGCGACAGCGCCTGATTGAGCACGGTCCGGATCGCCGAATCGTCGTCCGCCACGAGAATGCTGCCTGTCGGCATGCTGCTCACCTTCACTCGTTCTTTCCGGTCCCTGCCCCGCGTGCGGCGGCGTCCCGGTCATTTGCCCATGTCGCGCCGTCTCCGGCCGGATGCGCCCGGCCGGGCCTCGCCGCGGAACTCACTCGTCCTCGATCTTTTCCGACCAGGCCGGCATCAGGATGCGGAAGGTCGTCCGGCGCGGCTGGGAATCGCACTCGATGACGCCGCCGTGGTCGCCGATGATCTTGGCGACGAGGGCGAGGCCGAGGCCCGAGCCGTTGGTCTTGGTCGTGATGAAGGGATCGAACAGATAGGGATAGAGATCCTCCGGAACGCCCGGCCCGTTGTCGCGCACACAGAATTCGAGCGGCAGACTGACGCGGGTGCGCGAGCCGGGCACGGACAGCCGCACGCCGGGCCGGAAGGCGGTCGTCAGCACGATTTCGGCGTCGGGGGTGTTCTCCAGCGCCTCGGCCGCGTTCTTGATCAGGTTCAGGAACACCTGCACGAGCTGATCGCGGTTGGCGTAAACCGGCGGCAGCGAGGGGTCGTATTCCTCGACGATGCGGACGTTGCGGGCGAAGCCGGACTGGGCGAGCCGCTTCACGTGCTCGAGCACGGCGTGGATGTTGATCGGCGCGCGCTCGATCGGCCGCTCGTCGGAGAACACCTCCATCCGGTCGACCAGCTTGACGATCCGGTCGGCTTCGTCGGTGATGAGCCGGGTCAGCGCCCGGTCTGCGTCGTCCGCCGACTGTTCCAGCAACTGGGCGGCACCGCGGATGCCGGACAGCGGATTCTTGATCTCGTGGGCGAGCATCGCCGCAAGGCCGGTGACGGAGCGGGCGGCGCCGCGGTGGGTCAGCTGGCGGTCCATCTTGTCCGCCATCGTCCGTTCCTGGAACATCAGCACGACCGCGCCGGCGCGGTCGGTGACCGGGGCGGCGTAGACGTCGACGATGCGCTCGCCGCCATTGCGCGGGGTGCCGATGTCGATCCGGTATTCGTTGACCGAGGCCTCGCGCTCGCGAACCTGGTCGATCAGCGGCATCACCGGGCTGCCGAAGGGCAGGAAGTGCTTGAGCGGGTGGCGCGACAGCATGGTCGCGCTGGCCTGGAAGAAGGCCTGGGCGGCGTCGTTGGCGGCGACGGTCATGCCGCGCTCGTCGACCATGATCACCGGATGCGGCAGGGCGTTCAGCATCATCGTATCGAGTGACACCGGGAAGCTTGCCTCCTTCGTTGCGCCGATGGCGGGGCGGGTCATGCCGCTCTCCGCACGGCGTCGGCCGTGCCGTCGAAATAGGCGGCGATCAGGACGCGGATCTCGTCCGGGTCGAGCGAGGCGAACAGTTTCGCCTTGATCCGCGGCGCGGCGGCGTCATCGCGCGCCCACTGGTCGAGATACCAGCCGATGTGCTTGCGGGCGATGCGCAGGCCGAGGTCGCGGCCGTGCAGGCAGGCGAGGCCGTCGACGTGGCGGATGGCGAGGTCACGGACCGCGTCGGCCGGCGGCGGTTCGATCTCGCCGCCCGAGGCGAGCGCGCGGGCGATGGCGCCGGGCGCCCACGGTCGGCCGTAGGCGCCGCGCCCGACCATCACGGCGGCGGCACCCGATGCCGCGAGGGCGGCGCGGGCGGAGGCCGCGTCGACGACGTCGCCGTTGACGACGACGGGGATCGAAACCGCCTCGACGACGGCGCGCACCGCGTCCCAGTCGGCAGAGCCCTTGTAAAACTGGCAGCGGGTGCGGCCGTGGACCGTGACCATGCGTACGCCGGCGGCCTCGGCCCGCCGCGCGAGGTCGGGGGCGTTGAGCGTGCGCTCGTCCCAGCCGAGCCGCATCTTCAGCGTCACCGGCACCTTCACGGCGCCGACCACGGCCTCGATCAGCGTCAGCGCATGGTCGAGGTCGCGCATCAGCGCCGAGCCGGACAAGCCGGTGGTGACCCGGCGGGCCGGGCAGCCCATGTTGATGTCGACGATGTCGGCGCCGCCCTCGACGGCGCGCCGCGCCCCTTCCGCCATCCACCGAGCCTCGCGGCCGGCGATCTGGACGGCGTGGACCGGCATGCCGGCGCCCTCGGCCCGCACGACCGTCTCCGGGTCGCCTTCGAGCAGGGCCTCGCAGGCGACCATTTCGGAAAAAACCAGACCCGCCCCGCCCTCGTGGGCGAGGCGGCGGAACACGAGATCGCTCACGCCGGACATCGGCGCGAGGAAGACGCGGTTCGGCAGCAGGATCTCTCCGACGGCGATCGGCTCCATCCGCGTCACGTTCCCTTTCGCCCTTGCATGCCCATGCTATAGACTCGGTCATCTCGAGGGCGACGGGCGCGCTTGCTCAGCGCGTGGGCATCGCCGATCGATGCTCAACATTTAGACATCAATAACGCCGGTCGGCCGGTCCATGCAAGGCTTCTGATGCGTTGCAGCCGGTTCTCCAAGGCTTTGGTGAAGAAGGACGGGGCGCGAGGGTGACGATTTCGACGAGCGCGGCCGCGGGCCGACCTGATGCCGGCGCCCTGCCCGCCGTGGCGGCGCTGATCGTCGCCGGCGGACGCGGACGACGGGCCGGCGGCGGCGAAGCGATTCCAAAGCAATACCGGATGATCGGCGGGCGGACGGTGCTCGCCCGCACGCTCGAGGTGTTCCTGCGTCATCCGCGGGTGGCGCGGATCGCGGTCGTCATCCATCCGGACGATCACGCTCTCTACGCCGCCGCCGTCGCCGATCTCGCCGTGAACACCGATCGCCTGCTGCCGCCGGTCACCGGCGGCGCCGAACGCCAAGCGTCGGTGCGGGCCGGGCTCGACGCGCTGGCAGCGGAGGCGCCGGGCGCCGTGCTGATCCACGACGCCGTGCGGCCGTTCGTCGATGCGGCGACGGTGAGCGCCGTCGCCGACGCTCTCGCCGACCACGAGGCGGCCTGTGCCGGCGTGCCGGTCGTCGACACGTTGAAGCGGTGCCGCGACGGTTCCGTCGAGGCGACGGTGCCGCGCGAGGGCCTGTGGCGAGCCGCGACGCCGCAGGGCTTCCGCTTCCCGGCCATCCTCGCCGCCCATCGTGCCGCCGCCGCGGCGGGCCGCGAGGATTTCACCGACGACACCGCGGTCGCCGAATGGCACGGCGCGCGCACCGTGATGGTCGCCTGCGGGGAGGACAATATGAAGCTCACCCATCCGGAGGACTTCGCGCGGGCGGAGCGACGCCTCCTCGCCGACGCCCTCCTCGCCAATCCTCTTCTCGCGACCGGGGACGTCCGGGTCGGCAACGGCTACGACGTCCACGTGCTGGAGCCGGGCGACGGCGTGACGCTCGGGGGCGTCTTCATTCCCCACGACCGCAGGCTGCGCGGCCATTCCGACGCGGACGTCGTGCTGCACGCGCTGACGGATGCGATCCTCGGCGCGCTCGGCGACGGCGACATCGGCCGCCATTTCCCGCCGAGCGAGGAGAAGTGGCGGGGCGCGCCCTCGTCGATCTTCCTTGCGGACGCCGTGCGCCGCGTCGGCGAACGCGGCGGTGTCGTCGCCCATCTCGACGCCTCGATCGTCGCGGAGGAGCCGAAGGTCGGCCCGCACCGCGAGGCGATGCGGGCCCGGATCGCCGAGATCGCCGGCATCGACCTGGACAGGGTCGGCATCAAGGCCACCACCAGCGAAGGGCTCGGCTTCGCCGGCCGCCGCGAGGGCATCGCCGCCTTCGCGACGGCGACGATCCGCCTGCCCTTTTCGGTCCGCTGAGGCGCGGAGGGGATCGTGAGCGACTTTCAGGACCTGATCGGCCGCACCACCCGCCTGCTCGAGCGCGCCCGGCGCCGCGGCCTCAGGATCGCGACGGCGGAATCCTGCACGGGAGGCCTCGTCGCGGCGACCTTGACCGAGATCGCGGGCTCGTCCGACGTGTTCGACCGCGGCTTCGTCACCTATTCGAACGAGGCCAAGACGGCGATGCTCGGGGTGCCGATGACGCTCATCGCCGCTCATGGCGCCGTGAGCGAGCCGGTGGCGCGGGCGATGGCCGAAGGCGCCCTGGTCCATTCGGCGGCCGACGTCGCGGTGTCCGTGACAGGCGTCGCCGGACCCGGCGGCGGATCGGCGGAAAAGCCGGTCGGTCTCGTTCATTTCGCCCTCGCCGTGGCCGGGGCGCCGACCGGGCACGCCGAGTGCCGGTTCGGCAACGTCGGCCGGGCCGGCGTGCGCGCGGCCGCGGTGCTTCAGGCCTTGTCGATGCTGGAAACAGCCCTCGCCGACGGCGAGTCCATCACTGGGCGGCGACCGACATGATCGAGGCGTTGTCGCGGATCCAGGCGTCGGCGAGATCCATCGCCGAGCGGCGCGTGTGCTCGCTGGCGATCGCGAAAGCCTGTTCGTGGAGATTGCGGATCCGCACCGGATCGTAGCCGGCGCTTTCGGCACGCTTCAGCGCGACGGTGAGCCACATCAGCCCGTGAATCGGGCTGGCGCCGATATCCTCGCCCGAGAGGAGAAGTTCGCCGAGGCGGACCTGGGCGTCGATCTGGCCTTTCTTGGCGGCGAGCAGCAGCCAGCGCGCGGCCTGGCGGATGTCCTTCTCGCCGCCCTCGCCGCCGAGATACATCTCGGCGAGGTCGCGCTGGGCGTCGGCGTCGCCGAAGTAGGACGCGGCGTAGGTGAGGATTTCGCGCGCGCGGCGGCTGTTGGCCTGGATCGTCGAATTCGGGATACCGGAGCGATAGTAGTTGCCGACCTCGACGAAGGCGTTGGCGATGTAGGGCGCCTGCGGAGACGAGGGCGAGTCGTCCGCGTGTTCGGCGATGATGCGGCTGAAATAGTCGAAAGCCTGGAGGTCGTTCTCGCCGACGCCGTCGCCTTCGGCATACATCCGGCCGAGCTTCCACTGGGCGGCCGGGTGGCCGTATTCGGCAGCATAGCGAAGGCCGTCGAGCGCGGCCTCCTTGTCACCGGAGAAATAGGCGCGGGTGCCGTCGCGGAAGGCCTGGTCGATCTCCTGCGGCGAGGACGACGCGCCGGCGTCCAGCGGAAGGAACTTCGACTTGACGTCGAACGCCTTCGCCGGGACCGCGCCGACGATCAGCGCCGCCAGCAACAGAACCGCCCGTTTGCCCCCGTTCATTCTCGTCCGCCCAGCCCCTGCATCGATACACGCCATACTCAGCATAGCAGGTCTTTTCCTTCGATTCCCGGGAACCGGGCATTGCCGGTACGCAGGTAAATCCCGACCGGGCCGCTCTGGCGCCGGGCCGCACGTATCCGGCCGGCGCGTCCGGCCCCGGCAGGAGCGGTTCGGGGAGGTCCCTTAAGTCGTCCGGCGCACACCATCGCCTCCGGGACGTAAATTTCGAGTTCCCCGATCGTCCTCACCTTCGCAGTTTCATGGCGGCGACTCTGCCCGCTCATTTCGGCGGCACTGGGGCCTTCCAATTGAGCGCCTTCCGGCCCGTCGTCGTCGCTGAAACTCCGACCAAAACCCATGTCTCCAGCGGCCCGACTCCCTCGCCGGGCCGGCGGAGCGGCGAAGCTGACAGATCCGAATCCCCGATCGAATCCATTATCTTCGCAAGATGTTTTCAAGTCGCTTCGCAGGATCCGCTACCGCTGATGCGGCGTTCATGACGTCGCAACTTCGCTCTCGACCCGCAATGACCGAGCTCATCTCGGAGGCGACCCTCGTCAGGATTTGTGGCTGAATAGCGGCGGTTCCATCGGTGCTTGGATCGGCGACCACGACGCCCCGGCGATGTTGCACAATCGTCACAGAAACGTCCGGTGCCGGGTGTGGATGGTCCGGCCGGCGCTCTCCGCTCGGTCGGCATCATCCGCGACCGACGCGTCCGTCCCTAGAGAAGAGCGACCGACGCCGCCGGGGCGTAGGCGGCGGCGCGACGGGCGAGGTCGGCGTCCGCCGCCGGCATCAGCGCGGCGAGATCCTCGATCGTCCGCCCCTGCCGCCGGGCGAGTTCGGCGGCCGGCTCGCGGCCGATGCCGCAGGCGACGATAGGCGCGTCGGCGGCGAGGGTGCTGCGCGAGGCGACGAGGCGGAGCGCGTCGTCGACGAGGCGGATCTGGCTTTCCGCGAACCAGGCCGCGAGACCCGTCCAGTCGTCCGGGGTGGCGTCGCCGACATCGGCTCCGACCATGCGGGCGAGGCGGATCCGGCTTTCGTCGAGGCTCTTGCCCCTGCCGTCGGCCGGCGGATAGCGGTCGTCGGCTTCGTCGAGGCGACCGAGCAGCCGATTGACGTCGGCCATGGTCGCGAAATATTCGGCCGCGACGCCCGACCAGCCGCCTCGGAACGGCGCCCGCTGCGCCACCGCCATCAGCGGTGTGCGCACCGCCCCGGTGTAGACCAGTTCTCCGCTCGAAAAGCGCGTCGCATCCGAGTAGCCGGTCGCCGCGACACGGCCCTCCTTGATGGGGATGACGTCGGTCGTCGTGCTGCCGATGTCGAGCAGGATTGCGTCCCGGCGGCGACCGGCGACAAAAGTCGCCGTCGCGTGCCAGTTCGCCGAGGCGACGTCTTCGGCCCGCCTCCCCGCCTCCGGGGCGGTCAGCCACCCTGCCCGGCCGCCCCAGATCAGGACGTCGTCGCCGAGAAGCCGCGCTGCCGTGCCGGCGATCGCGGCGACGCCTTCCGCCCGTGAGGCGAAGGCGTCGACCAGCTCGCCGGTCATGGTGACGCGGTGACGGCCGACCTCGCCGAGGTCGGCGCGGATCGCAGTCATCGCCTTTTCGAGGTGCTTCAGGCCGAGCCAGAGCGGCAGTGCCTCCTGTCGGGCGGCTCTCACCTCGCCGTTCTCGACGCGGACGGCCTTGAGGTGGGCACCGCCGACATCCCAGCCGATCACCGAACCGGACGCGGGTTCGTTCGGGAACGGGTCGCGGGCTTGCGTGATCGGGTCGGCTGGAAGCATGGTGGCCTTCGGTGTTCGGGCGAGGCACGGCGCCTCGAGGCGCGCCGCTTCGCGGGCGCGGCGGACTGTGCGCGGCGGCTTCGACGAAGGTCAAGGGGACGAGGACGGGCGGGATGACGGTTCGGCGAACGGGGGGTGGTGGAAAGGGTCTGCCGGCATGAAGATCATTCCGGTTCTCGACCTAAGACACGGGCTCGTCGTGCGCGCCCGGCGGGGCGAACGCTCGGCTTACGCGCCGATCGAGACGCCGCTGGCGCCGACCCCGGAGCCGGCCGACGTACTCGCCGGGCTTCTCGGAATCTGGCCCTTCGACGAGGTCTACATCGCCGATCTCGACGCCATCGAAGGCCGGGCGCCGCAAACGGCGGCGATCGCCGCGCTGGCGGCGGCCCATCCGGGCGTCGGCTTCTGGATCGACGACGCCCTCGCCGACGTCGCCACCGCCGCCGGTCGGGCGACGCTGCGCCCGGGGCGGCCGGTGATCGGCACCGAAAGCCAGACCGGCGGAGACCTTCTCGCGGTGCTTGGAAACGAGTGCGTGCTGTCGCTTGATTTCCGCGGCGACGCCTACGTCGGACCCGCGGCGATCCTGAATGAACCCGGGGCCTGGCCGCGGGATGTCGTCGTCATGACCCTCGCCCGCGTCGGCAGCGGCGACGGCCCCGACCTCGACCGCCTCGCCGCGGTGCGCCGGGCCGCACCCGCAGCGCGCATCTTCGCGGCGGGGGGCATACGCGGGCGAGACGATCTCGTTACTCTCGACGCCCTCGGCATCGCCGGCGCCCTCGTCGCCACCGCGCTGCACGACGGCCGGATCGACCGGTCGGTGATCGCCGCCTCCGCCGGCGAGCCGGGCTGACGGAGCGCGGAAGGGCTCGGGCGGCAGGAGACGGACCGCAGCCGAGGAGGTCGTGCCGCGCGTCGCCCAAACCTCGTTCGCCCCTCCACCGACCAATTGCGGGATTCGCGAAAGACAAAAAAAGGCCCGGATGTCGCCATCCGGGCCTTTCCAACCTCGATCCTTCGCCGTTCCAGGAGGAAAAGCGATGCTTGCTTTTCCCGGAACGGCTCAGCTACCGAAATACTTCGAGAACAACCGCTGGATCAGTGACTGCGGCATCGCCGGGGCATTGGTCTGCCCAGGGTTGTCTCGTATCTACGCACCGAAGGGATGCTTGACGGCCTTGCGCTGCTCGGTCGCCGTGGCAGCGGTCGGCAGGCCGGCGACGGCGCGCTCGATGGCTTCCTTCGTGGCCTTGTAGTTGTATTCCTGGATCTTGGCGTCGTCCTCGGCTTCCCAGTGGATGAAGACGCCGACGCAGATGTAGAGGTCGTCGGCTTCGTCCATCGGGATGGTGCCTTCGGCGACACAATCCTGCACCGCCATGGCGACGCCATGCTGGGCCGGTCCGAACATCTGGACGGCCTGCTTGGCGCCCTTGATGGTGACCTTGTTGAACATCACGGTGTTCGGCTTGCAGGGCATGTTCGGCGCGATCACCGCGAGGAGCGACGTGAAGCCGTCCTTGTTGTTGGTGAGCGAGTTGCAGAACGCGACCTCGGCGGCGCTGTTGCGCGGCCCGATGATCAGGTCGATGTGAGCAACTTCGTTGCCGTCGCCGACGAGCGACTCGCCGACCATAACCTTGTTGATCTTCGCCATTGGTAAATCTCCCTCAGGAACAAATTAACCCATCGACGACCTCGTGGCGGTCGTCGTCCTCCCCCGTCGGCCTTTTGTTGTCTGCATCCAGCACAAGCCAGATCGGTTTCCCGGACGCGGGTGATCCAAGGCACGGGGAGCCTAATGCCCACCGTTCGCGGCGGCAAGCCATCCGCGCCTTCGGGTGCCTGTTTAATTCAACAAATCCGAAGCGCCAACTCCGTCGCGACGGTCAAATCGGCGCTGGTGCCCGGGTTGAGGCCGCGGGCCTTGAGATCGGCGTCGAAGGTCATCAGCGCGTCATGATCGTAGGGGCGAAGGCTTTGCGCCTGCTCAACAAACGAGCGCCGGACCGCTTCCGCGGCGGAAATCCCGAACTTTCGCACGATGTGGCTGTCGGGAAATGCGCCGGCGAAGCGGAAGTAGACGGCGGTGGTGACCTGCTCGGGCGGCAGGCCGAGCGCCCTCGCCGCCTCGGCCTCGGCGAGACCGAGGTCGAGGACGTCGGAAAAGCCGGTGACGTATTGTCGCGCTATGCGGTCGCGGTCCGCGGCCTCGGCCATCGCCTCGCGCAGGCCGACGGTCGCCGGCGCCGTGACGTCGTGGCGCTCGGCGTCGCCGAGCCCGGCGGGACTCGCCACACGAATCGCGGCGAAGACCTCCTCGGCGTCGCCGATATCGAGATCGCGGAGCACCGCTTCGAGCGCCGGCCGGAAAGCGCCGCCCCGCTCGCTTGCGGCGAGCATCGGGGCGGCGAGCAGCAGGATGCCGAGGTTGGTGTTGGTGCCGACCGCGGCGACGGTCGCCGCCATCGCCTCGCGCACCCGCCGCCCGACCCGCGCGCCGCGGCGGGCGATGAAGGGCGCCGCGACGGCTGCGCTGGTCTCGAAGTCGGCGACCGTCATCCGGTGGCCCGGCGCGTGGACGTGGACGTTGCCCGGTTTCAGGGCCACGAGTTCCGCCCGGCAGGCGGCGAGGAAGGCGTCGGCGAGGAAGGCGTCGGCGAGGCGGGCCTCGACCTCGCCCGCGCCGGGAGGCGTC
>Ga0065721_10050399_pt1 | contig 20552 bp, 13 predicted proteins | sample Mesricmetagenome_FD_59108 | JGI IMG/M metagenome (GOLD analysis project Ga0065721, IMG submission 59108) | Mesophilic microbial community from rice straw/compost enrichment Sample: eDNA_1 v2 (version 2) | ecosystem: Engineered > Solid waste > Grass > Composting > Bioreactor | place: USA: Davis... | reverse complement strand
GTTGCCTCTTCGTGTGTGCGCATAAAAAAATTGCACATCAAAATGCACTGTGCTATGATTAAAACGTATGTTTTGCATGAAGACATAAATATAACATCTTATCTACACCTTAATCTTACCATGGAGATCGGCGGCGTGTCAACTGTAATTATTTCTCCCATACCAACGAACGAGGAGCGTGTGCTAAGGATGACGAATGCACAGGTGCGGCAGGCGGAACAGGAACGGCTTGATTCGGTGACGGAAAAGTTAAAAGCACGACTCGCCGAGCTGGAGCCGGAGGCCATCGGTCTGCGAGAGCAGGTCACAGATATGCGCAAGCGCTTCTGGGAAGAGGTTACGGTGAATACGAGCACGGACGAGGACTTCGAGGAGACCTTCTTCACGATTCGGCAGCAGGCCGCGGTGCTGTCCGAACGCGAGCGCAGCCATCGGCAGTTGATGAAGCAGTGGAACAGCCTTAACCGACTGCTGCCTTCTCCGTATTTCGGGCGAATCGATTTTCGGGAGGACGGCTTGGGTCTGACCGAGCAAATCTACATCGGGGTAGCGTCATTTCTCGAGGAGGACGGCATGGACTTCCTCGTATACGATTGGCGCACGCCGATCGCGAGCATGTACTACGATTATTCTCCGGGTTCGGCCGCTTACGATACGCCGGGCGGACGCATTGCCGGGACAATGGAGCTGAAGCGGCAGTTTCGGATTCAAGACGGGCGTATACGCAATTTGTTCGATGCGAACGTCACGATCGGCGACGAGCTGCTGCAGCAGGTGCTGGGCAAGGGCGCGGACGCGCAGATGAAGAGCATCGTGGCGACGATCCAGAAGGAACAAAACGAAATTATCCGCAACGACAAGAACAGGATGCTGATCGTGCAAGGGGCGGCGGGCAGCGGCAAAACTTCCGCAGCGTTGCAGAGGGTGGCCTACTTGCTGTACAAACATCGCGACAAGCTGAGCGCAGACCAGATCGTCCTTTTTTCTCCCAATCCGATTTTCAACAGCTATGTTGCCACGGTTCTTCCCGAGCTTGGCGAGGAGAATATGCAGCAGGCGACTTTCCAGGAATATCTCAAATACTGGCTCGGTTCCACGTTCGCGTTGGAGGACCCGTTCGATCAGATCGAATACGTTCTTGCCGCACGAGGGGAGCCGGGGTACGAAGCGCGGATGGAAGGGATCGAATACAAAGCGTCGGAGGCTTACCTGCAGGCGCTTCAGCACTATGCGAAATGGCTTGAGAGGGAGGGAATGCGATTTAACGCCATCCGTTTTCGAGATCGGGAGTTGATTAGCGCGGAGCGGATGAAGGCGCAATTTTACGGCGGGGATCCGTCCATTCGCTTGGCCAATCGCGTCGCTCTGCTGCAAGAGTGGCTTCTTAAGGAGCTTCATGCGCTGGAGCGCAAGGAACGGGAGGCTTCCTGGGTGCAGGAGGAGCTGAATTACCTCGACAACGATCAATACGCGGAAATTCATGGCCAGCTCCACAAGGAGCGCGGGGTGTTCGATTTCGCCGAGCAATATGCGGTCATTCAGGAGAAGCTTCGCAACGAACGCCGGGGGGACGAGGGAGATTTCGACTACGCCGAGCGGGAGGAGGAGCTGCTTCGCCAGATGGTGGTCAAGGAAAGCTTCGCTCCGCTGAGGCGCAGCGTGAAGAAGCTGGCCTTCATAGACTTGAACGCGCTGTACGTTCAACTGTTCGGCGATGAGGCCGAGTATCGGAAGATGACCGGGGGGTCCGAAGTTCCCGCGCATTGGACGGCTATCTGCGAACAAACGAAAGAGAAGCTGGAGCGATCCGAATTGTTCTACGAGGACGCGACTCCGTATCTGTACTTGAGGGAGCTTGTCGAGGGGGTCCGCACGAACACGGAGGTGCGGCATGTGTTCGTCGACGAGGGGCAGGACTATTCGATGTTCCAGTACGAGTATTTGAAAAAGCTGTTTCCCCGCGCGCGTATGACGGTGCTCGGCGACTTCGGCCAGGCGATATTCACTCAAGCGACGGATTTGCGAGGGACCGAATCGCCGCTCGTAAGGCTGTACGGCGAGGATGAAACGACGCTTATTCGTCTTGTTCGCAGCTATCGTTCCACTCGGGAAATCGTGGAATTCACGAAGCGGCTGCTGCCGGAGGGCAATGAGATCGTCCCGTTCGAGAGGGGCGGAGATAAACCCAGGCTTATTCAGTCCGGCGATCGCGAGAATCGGGCGGCGAGAATCGCGGCCGATCTAACGGAGCTTCGGAGCGAGGGCTTCGACACCGTAGCCGTCATAACGAAAACGGAGGCGGAGAGCGCGGAGGCTTACGAACTCTTGACCGCACAAGGACTCACAGATCTGCGGCTCATAACAAAGAAGTCTCTCTCCTTCGAGAAAGGCGCCATGGTCATCCCCGCTTATTTGGCTAAGGGCGTCGAATTCGACGCGGTGCTGATCTACGACGCTTCCTCCGACGTTTACGGGAGGGAAGGCGAGCGCAAGCTCTTCTACACGGCATGCACGCGCGCCATGCATCAGCTTCGGCTGTATGCTTCGGGGACGTGGTCTTCTTTTCTTGAAGGGGTGGATAACTCGTTGTATGAGGCCATGCGGTAGGCGATTGAATGTTTTTTCAAGCGATAGGGAGTTTGCCGCTAACGCGAAGCGAGACCCGGATCGTTTCCAGAACCGCACATATATGGCGATGACTAAAATTGGGTAGTCTGGAGTGGCTCGTTTTTAGTGGAGTGGGCTGCACATAAGACCAATCGGTGGGGACGATAGGCTCATGAGGGATGCGTTTTTCGACATAGTCACTATAACGACTCACGAGAGTTCGCTCAGCCTCATGCGATAAAAGCGCCAACGCGAGGCATCGTGCTCTTGTTCGGGATTCAGATCGTCAAAAATAAAAGCATCTTCGAAAGGTCTCCCACCGTATTTACGCTGCAAGGCTTCAATCTCGTTCAGCAACATCATTTTCTCGTCATCGGCGGCAAAGGATTCGTTTGCCTGCTTTGTGTAGCGCTCAATAACATGCCCGAGAGGCTCGATTCGACCATCACGGTGTTTGAAGGGGGTGCTGTGGGGGATCTTGGCGTGCTTGTGAGGCTCTCTTTCGTAACCGATGAACCGGCCTTCATCGCTCCAATTAAACTACAATTTATCTATGTCCGACTTTGCGCCCAATATTCCACCGTATTTCGCGGTTGCTTTTCTGGCGCCTCACTAAGGGTATAATAGGACTGTAACTTGAAGAACGGTCCAAAAGTTTACTGGGAGCAAGGTGATATTGTGGAAGAGAAGAAAGAGCCGCAGAGAGCGGGATGGAACTTCGATAACAGCTACGCCAGGCTGCCGGAGACGCTCTATACCAAGATGGAGCCGACGCCGGTGCGCGCGCCGAAGCTGGCCGTTCTGAACGAACGGCTGGCGGCGTCGCTTGGGTTGAACGCTGAGGCGCTCCGGAACGGGGCGGGAGCGGAGGTGTTCGCCGGCAACCGGGTCCCGGAAGGCGCGGAGCCTCTTGCTCAAGCGTATGCGGGACATCAGTTCGGGCATTTCAACCGGCTCGGCGACGGAAGGGCTCTGCTGCTCGGGGAACAGATCACGCCCGAGGGAGAACGCTTCGACATCCAGCTCAAGGGCTCCGGCCGAACGCCGTATTCTCGCGGAGGCGACGGAAGGGCGGCGCTCGGGCCGATGCTGCGGGAATACATTATTAGCGAAGCGATGCACGCGCTGGGCATTCCGACGACGCGCAGCTTGGCGGTCGTGACGACCGGACAGCCCATCCAGCGGGAAAAAGAGCTGCCGGGCGCGATTCTGACCCGCGTAGCCGCCAGCCATATTCGCGTCGGGACGTTCCAGTATGCGGCGGCATGGGGGAGCGTCGAGGAGCTGCGGGAGCTGGCCGATTATACGCTGCTGCGGCATTATCCCGAGGCGGTGAACGGAGAGCGGAACGGCGGCAACGAAATCGGAAACGCCCTGCTGCTGCTGAAGGAAGTTATCCGTCGCCAAGCCAAGCTGATCGCCCAATGGCAGCTCGTCGGCTTTATCCATGGGGTCATGAATACCGACAACATGGCGCTCAGCGGAGAGACCATCGATTATGGCCCGTGCGCCTTCATGGACGTCTACGACCCGGCGACGGTGTTCAGCTCAATCGATTCCAACGGACGCTACGCCTATGGCAATCAGCCTCAGATCGCGATCTGGAACTTGGCGAGATTCGCGGAGACGCTGCTGCCGCTGTTGCACGACGAAGAGGAGCAGGCGATTGCCATTGCGGAAGGCGCGCTTGGAGAGTTCGGCGAGCAGTATCACGGACATTGGTTGGCGGGCATGAGGGCGAAGCTGGGGATTGCCAACGAGGAAGATCAGGACGAGGAGCTGGTCCGAGACCTCCTCGTCCTGATGCAGAAGCATCGCGCGGACTACACGAACACTTTCCGCGCACTGACCTCGGACGCGATCGAAGAGACGGCGCTTCACGGCGTCGAGGAGTTTCAACGATGGAATGAGCGGTGGCAGGCGAGATTGGAGCGGCAGACGGCAAGCCGGGAAGAAGCGCGGCAGTTGATGCGCGGGAGCAACCCGGCCGTCATTCCCCGCAACCATCGGGTCGAGGAGGCGCTGGAGGCCGCGTCGGAGCGGGGCGATTACAGCGTCATGGAGCGTCTGCTCGCCGTGCTGGAACAGCCGTACGCGCATTCCTCCGAGCAAGCTCCGTATTGCGAGACGCCCGATCCGTCAGGGCTTCCTTACCGGACGTTCTGCGGCACTTGACGGAGAGGCGTAGCGGGAGAAGAGCTGCCAGATCAGCTCTCTCCGGCTGGATACCCCCGTCTTGGCGAAGATCGACTTGAAATGATCTTGGACAGTGTAGACCGAGATGTGAAGCTCGGCCGAGATTTCTTGGGTCGACAGCCCGCGGACGACCGCTCCGAGCAGTTGCTTCTCGCGCTCGGACAGTCCGTAGGCTTCGGCGATCAGCGGGAGTCTGTCGGCCGGCTGCGCCTGCTCGAAGATGACGGCAAGCTGCACGCCCGAAGCCCGGCCGGCCAATCTGTCGGCCCGAATCGTCACATAGGAGCCGCCCGTGAGCCTGACACAGGTGCGGGCGGCTTTGCTATGCTCCGACCCCTCAACCAGAGCGCGGGTGCATACCGCCCTGATCGGCCGGGGGAGGACTCCGGCGTCGATGCCCTCGGTCTCGCGGAGCGCGGCCAGCCAGCAAGCGGCCGAATCGGTGGCGGCCAGCTCGGACAACGCGGCTCCGTCGGCGGCCACGATGAGCACGCCCGGCTCCAGCTCCGTCTCCACGGCGGATTCGCCGACCAGGGCCAGGCTCGTTCGCCGCAAAGCGGAAGCGATTGCCGGTACAAGCGACGTCAGCAGCGTCAGCTCCTCCGCCGTAAACAAAGGCTGATCCTTCCCTCGGAGCAGAGTCAGGAATCCCCAGCATTTGCCCCCGCTCACCAGAGCCGCTCTCATCTCGTCCCCGAAGCCGGCGGGCTGCAGCACTTCGCGGAAGCGGACGCTGCGCGCCGGATCGCCCTCCGTCGCCAGTCCCAGCGCGGCAGCGGGGCTGTCCGCTTCGGCCAACTCCTCGAAGCGGTTAAAGTCCCGATACCCGTATTCGTATTCGAACAGGCGATGATGAATCGCCTCCACGCCGTCTTCGGTGACGGCTCCCGCAGACAGAAGCGTTTGCGGGTCGACGACGGTGCAGCACGCGCTTTCGAAAGGAAAAGCTTCCCGCAGATGCGCCAGCAGCGCCAATCTGAACGCTTTGGAAGATTCGGCCCGCTCCGCCAGTCGTTCGATCCGTTGCTTGATGTTGTTCATAACGTCGTCGCGGCGGAAATCCCACCTTTCTGGGATGGCGCCGCAGCTCCTTATTCATCTAGAGTGAGAATAACCTATTCCTATCTAGAATAAGCAAGGGAGCTGGCAAGGGCAACATGGTCAAAGACCGAATCGTCGTCGTAGGAGGTTATGGAGCGGTCGGCAGCATCCTATGTCGGGAGCTCGGATATCGATTTCCCGGCAAAGTGTACGCAGCGGGAAGAAGCTTGGAGAGCGCGGAACGATTCAGCCGGGAGATGGAGGGGCGGGTGCTGCCCATGCGGCTGGACATCAGCCGGCCTGTAGCCCCTGAGGCGCTCGAAGGGGTTAAGCTGGTCGTCATGTGCTTGGATCAGCGGGACGAATCCTTCGTTCGCGCCTGCTTCCGGAGCGGCTCGCATTATATCGACGTGTCGGCGAATATTTCGTTCCTGGCCCAAGTGGAGGCTCTGCGGGCGGAAGCGGAGCGAGGCGGGTCGACGGCCGTCATGAACGTGGGACTGGCGCCGGGAGTCACGAATTTGCTGGCGCTCGAAGCCTATCGGCAACTCGACCGGACAGAGGCGATCGAGATTACGATCCTGCTCGGGCTGGGCGACCGGCACGGCCAAGCCGCGGTCGAGTGGACGGTGGACAATTTGGGAGCAAGCTTCGAAATCATCAGGCAGGGGCGCTCGGAGACGGTCGGCAGCTTTACGGATGCGAGATTGGCGGATCTGGGCGGTGCGATCGGCCGTAAGCGGGCCTACAGATTTCCATTCTCGGATCAGCGCTCCTTGCCGATCACACTGAACGTGCCGAACGCGGCGACGAGGCTGTGCTTCGATTCGAACGCCGTGACGGCGCTGCTTGCGGGGGCGCGCGCACTCGGCCTGCACCGCCTGCTGGGGCTGAAGCCGCTTCGCTCGGCGGCGGTCGCCTGCTTTGGCCGCGTGCACCTCGGCTCGGAGCGCTTTGCCGTTCAAGTCGAAGCGATCGGCGAGAAAGACGGCCGCGCAGCCACAGCCGTATATCGGCTGCAAGGCCGTCAGCAATCCGAATTGACGGCGCGCTGCGCGCTTGATACCTCCGAAGCTGTCTACCTCGCGGCGATGCCGCCCGGCGTTTTCTCGATCGAGCAGCTGCTGGATTGGCAGAAGATGAGCCGGCTTAACCAAGAGAAGCTGGAAGCGGAAGTCCGCTCATAGGGCGTTCAGTTCGATCTCGAAGCCCAAATCCTCGATCAGCTCGTGATCGGCGGTGACGGCCTGTCCCTCCGTTGTTAAGTAATCGCCGACGAAAATGGAGTTGGCCGCATACAGCGCTAGCGGCTGCAGCGTGCGCAGGTTGATCTCGCGACCGCCGGCGACGCGAATTTCCTTCGACGGGCAGACGAGCCGGAACAGAGCCAGCACTTTCAGCGCCTTCATCGGCGGCGTGCGGCCGGCCTTCTCCAGCGGGGTTCCCGGAATGGCGTTCAGGAAGTTGATCGGAATCGAATCTGCATCCAGCTCCCTGAGCGCATAGGCCATCTCCACGATTTCCGGGTCGGACTCGCCCATGCCGATAATGACGCCGGAGCAGGGCGACATGCCGGACGCTTTCGCCTGGCTGACCGTGGCGACGCGCTGGTCGTAGGTATGGGTCGTAGTAATGGAAGGGTAGTTGGCTCTGCTCGTGTTCAAATTGTGGTTGTACCGGTGCACGCCGGCTTCCGCGAGCCGCTCGGCTTGATCATCCTTCAGAATGCCGAGGCAGGCGCAAATTTTGAGCGGCATCGTCGCGCGGATCTCCCGCACCGCTTCGACGACCTGGTCCAGCTCTTTGGCGGTCGGGCCTCTTCCGGACGCCACAATGCAGTAGGTGCCCGCCTGACGGGCCAACGCTTCGCGCGCTCCGGCCAGCAGCGTGTCCTTGTCAAGCAGCGAGTATTTTTTGACGGGGGCCGTCGATACGATCGATTGCGAGCAGTAGCCGCAATCTTCGGGGCAGAGACCGCTCTTGGCGTTGATGATCATGTTCAGCTTCACTTTTTTGCCGAAGTAGTGCTTTCTCACCGCAAAGGAAGCCTGCAGCAGCGGCAGTACCTCATCATTGTCGGCGCGGAGGACGGCAAGTCCTTCCTCCGGGGTCAGGCATTGTCCGTTCAGCGCTTTCCGCGCAAGCGACTGCCAGGTATCGACCGCGACAGTGTTCATCATCAACCGCCTCCAATGAAATCGAATAGGAGCTAATTGTTAACCACAAAAACAAAATTAGGTTAACAATTAAACGTTGAAATTCTATCATTACGAGGCTTTCTTGTAAAGTGCCAATAGATTAGCTTACAGACCGGTGTTATAATAGCCGAACGAACAGGGGGAATGAACCGGTGACAGACGATGAGGTAAAACGGATATATAAAAGAACGCTGATTGTCGTCGTGATCTCGCAAATATTCGGAGGAGCGGGACTGGCCGCAGGCATAACGGTAGGGGCGTTGATGGCTCAGGAGATGCTCGGTACGGACAGCTATGCGGGAGTTCCGGTCGCCCTCATCACGCTGGGTTCGGCGGTTGCGGCCTACCTGGTGGGACGTCTAACGCATCGGTACGGGCGCCGGATCGGATTGTCGACGGGGTTTCTCGCCGGAGGAGTCGGGGCGGTGGGCATCGTGCTCGCGGGAGCGATGAATCAGCTCGTTCTGCTATTGGTCTCTATGCTGATCTACGGCGCGGGAACGTCGACGAATCTGCAGGCCCGTTATGCGGGCACCGACCTCGCCAAGCCGGGACAGCGGGCGAAGGCGGTCAGCCTGTCGATGGTGTCCACCACTTTCGGCGCGGTGGCGGGACCGAATCTGGTGAAGCCGATGGGGGATTACGCGCAATCGTTTGGTCTTCCCGCGCTGACCGGCCCGTTCCTGCTGTCGGCTGCGGCTTTCTTGGCGGCGGGGCTGTTCCTGCTTGTTTTTCTCCGTCCGGACCCTTATCTTGTGGCGAAAGCGGAAGCCGCCCGGCAGGAAGCGGTCGAGCAGGAGTCAACCGCGAGAGAGGCTGCCTCCACCCGGTCCGCCTCCGCGGCAAGCCGCCCGTCGTCCCCGTTTCACAATCGAGGACTGGTCGTCGGAACGACCGTCATGGTGCTGACGCAAATTGTGATGATCGCGATTATGACGATGACCCCGATCCATATGCAGCATCACGGACACGGGCTCTCGGAGGTCGGGCTGGTCATCGGCATTCATGTCGGCGCCATGTATCTTCCGTCCCTTGTGACCGGCGTGCTCGTCGACCGGTTTGGCCGCTATGCGATGGCCGTCGTATCCGGGATTACGCTCCTGCTCGCGGGCGTACTTGCCGCAGCGGCTCCCGCGGATTCGATGCCGCTGCTGATCGCGGCGCTGGCTTTGCTCGGGCTCGGCTGGAACTTCGGCCTGATCAGCGGCACGGCCCAGATCGTCGACGCGACGACGCCGGCGAACCGCGCCAAGACGCAGGGGAAGATCGACGTGCTGATCGCGCTGACCGGAGCGTCGGGAGGCGCGCTGTCCGGCATGGTCGTCGCCGAATCCAGCTATGCGGCGCTCTCTCTCATCGGCGGCGCGATGTCTCTGCTGCTTATCCCCGTCGTTCTGTGGGCTCGTAAGGCTCCGCGCGTCCGGCCGGAATGACGAACGGCAAGGACGAGATTCCGAGTCGCTTCACATAGAAAAAAAGCGTAAACCGATGATGCTGGTTTACGCTTTTTGTTCAGTTACAGAAGTCCCCAAAGGGCTGGGACGTTTGACGGCTCCCAACCGGATAGCGACGTGTGCGCCTGGATGCAGTAGTAGGTTTTCCCTTGGTATACAACCTGGTCATTCGTCTTGTAGCTCGTATTCGGCGCCCAAGCAGGAATTCCGGTAGCCGCGGTTGTCGCCTGAATCGATGTTCCGTCGGAGACGTTGCCTGCCGCGTCCTTGGCCGTAACTGTGAACGTATACGTTGTGTTGGCAGCAAGGCCGGAGATCGTTGCGCTCGTGCCGGTAACGGAGACGCTTGACGATCCGTAGGTAATCGTATATCCGATGACGCCTACATTGTCGGTTGAAGCGGTCCAGGACAGGCCGATTTCGGAGGCTGTCGTCGAGGTTACGATCAGGTTGGTCGGTGCGGTCGGCTTGATCGGATCGGCCGGCAGTGCGTCCGTAGTGACGGTAATGGGGGTGCTGGCGCCCGATACGTTGCCTGCGGCATCACGGGCCTTAACGGTAAACGTATAAGGTGTGCTTGGCGCGAGGCCGTTAATCGTTGCGTTCGTGCCTGTTACGTTGACGTTAGTCGAGCCATAAGTGACGATGTAGCCCGTTACGCCTACGTTATCCGTGGAAGCATCCCAAGCAAGACTGACGCTGCCGGACGTTGCGCCCGTGGAGTGCAGGTTGCCCGGCACGGAGGGCGGGATTAAATCGGCAGGCCCGTTGAATTGATTCAGGTAAGTGCGATGCGGGCTGGAGAACCCGTAGTTGACATATTTGTCCCAGTTGATCGACCAGGTCATCAGCCCTTTCAGACCCGGATAGCCGGCCGCATGGCGCAGCACGTATGTGCCGCCGTAAGACTGGCCTTTAATCAGATAGTCGAGCGCTTTGTGCACGTTGGCAGGGGTGGTGTAGCCGCCCCCGGCAGCTTGAGGGGACGCAGGCAGCCCGATCAGCACTTGGTCTTCCCGCAGCGCAGGGAACAGATTGTTTGGATTTCCTCCGACCGGGAAGCCAATCAGCAGCATTTCGGCCATGGCGACTTGGAAATCCGCGGTGCCCTGGCTGTACGATTTGCCGTCCAACCCCGTCATCGAGCCGGAATTGTAATGTTGGACATGCAGATAGTCCAGATCGTTGCGCAGCGCGTAAATGACCGGCAAATAAGCGCCCCAAGGACCGCCGTAGGCAATATAGCCGCCTTGCACGTAGGCAGTTTCCGGCGCCATCGTCAGCAGGAAGTCGCTGTTGTAGCTGCCGAGAATCTCTTGGATCGCCGCGATCAGGTTCACGATTTTGGGAGTCGTCGGGCTGCGGAAGTTGGTATCCCCGCCGTTCAGGCTGAGCGAGCTGCCCTCCAGGTCGATGTCGATGCCGTCAAAGCCGTAGGTGTCTATGAGATTTTTCATCGTTGTAACGAAAGTTTGCTTCGCCTGAGCTGTGGACAGCTCAATCGTGCCGTTAGCCCCTCCGATGGAAATCAGCACTTTTTTGCCTTGGCTCTGCAGATAGTCGATATCCGATTGGAATTCGGCGACCGTAGCATTGTAAGGCGCAAAAGCCATGTTGCCGCTGGACGGGCCTCCGATTGGCTCGGCAAAAGCAACCTGAATGACATCGAAATCCGGCGAAATATCGCGCAGCCGAATGTTGGTTGAGCCGTTATCGAAGTTGTGCCAGTAGCCGACGATAATTTTGTTGTTGGGAACAGCGGCCGCCGCGCGCTCGGCGTTAGAACTCTGCAGCAGTCCTGCAAAGGCCAAGGCTAAAGCGAGCGCAACTCGTAAACCCAACTTCAACGAACGATTGGTCATGGCGTACATTAATTTTCCTCCTCAAAATAATAGAATGAGTCCTGCCGGAAAACGCTTACAAAGAACGAAGCTCTCTGACGCTGTACCACCTCCTTAATCGGTGCAAATGCAAAAAAACGATGAATGCTCGCCGACCGCTGGCTCGTATAAGCATCGTCTGTTGGTTCGAATACCTAAATTGTAAACGCAATTCGCCTTCTAAAAAGGTCAAAATCTTCTACTTAAGGGGGAAAATTTGTAAGCGCTTTTATAATTGGGGACTTCGAAAAATACCCGGTACGAGGATAGACGTTACTCCTCTTCTACCGAGACAATAAGCTGATCAACAGTAATATTCAAGGCTTCGCAGACTTGTTCCAGCGTACGTATGTAAACCCTGTCCACAGAATCAGAGCAGAGATGATTATGCATACGACATGGCACAGCATTAACGCTGATGAAGAACCCCTATCTCAGGGGTTCTTCAACAAATCGCTAATCGTATAGCTAGCGGATAGGGTTGAACGCCGAAGGTTACGGAATCTTGATTGGCGTCGCTCAGTTCATCGTAACCCACTTCAATCCCCTGTTCGCCAAAGTATCCAACGGTATAGTCGGGAACGTTGGACTCGCTGCCGATGCTTATCCCCGTCGTTCTATGGGCTCGTAAGCCTCCGCGCGTCCGTCCGGAATGACGAACGACACAATCGTTCCTTCTCCCGGTCTGCTGAAGATGGATAAGCCTTGCCCGTACAACTGAATCAACCGGCGATGCGTATTGGCCACTCCGATTCCTCCCTTGCCGCGCAGGGAGGAATCCAGCAGCCGTTCAATCTGTTCCGGGTCCATCCCCCATCCGTCGTCGCTCACTTCGATTTTAACCGCTCCTCCTTCACGGACGATTCGCACCCGAACGGTACCGCCGACATTCCTGCCAAGCGCGCCGTGTTTGACGGCATTCTCCACGAGCGGTTGAACGGACAGCGGGGGGACGAGCAGGACGAGATCCGGCTCCACCTCCCAGACGAGCTTTAACCTGTCCTCGAATCGGGCCTTTTCTATCTGCAGGTAGGCTTGAACGAGGTCAAGCTCATGGGCCAACTCTACCAATTCTCCCGTGTTCAGAAAATCGAAGCTGATTCGCAGGTAAGAAGCGAACGCGTTGCCCAGCTTGCGCATCTGTTCCGTATCGATCTCGCTCAGCGCCATAATCGAATTCAGCGTATTGAACAGGAAATGAGGATGGATCTGGGCTTGCAAATAAGCGGCTTCCATCCGCAAGCGCTCGTTGACGGACTGCTTAAGAGAGGTTAACGCCCGAATGCGGTATTTCAGCTCCAAAGCGTCTACCGGCTTGGTGACGTAATCGCTTGCGCCGGACAGGAAGCCGGCATAGATGTCGGCAGGCTGGGTGCGCGCGGTAAGCAGCAGCACCGGTAGCTCGGATACGGAATAACGCTCCCTGACTTTTTGCGTCAGCTCGTAGCCCGACATTTGCGGCATCATCACGTCGGCGATCAGCAGATCCCACGGTCTGGCGCCGAGCAGATCGAGCGCTTCGCGAGCGGATTGCACCGTAGCGACGCGGTACGGCTCCTGCTCCAGAATGCCGACAAGCACGCTCAGATTGATCGGATCGTCGTCCACTGCCAAAATATGAATCTCCTTATCGTTCAATAAAGGAGGAATCATAAGGGAAGCCGCCGCTTCGCTGGCCGCGATGTCCGTTGCCGCCAAGCTGGCGAACCGCTCCTCCGTCTCTTCCGGGAGCCGCTGCTGGATAGGCGCGACGGCGGGCAATTCCGCAACGGCCTGCGAATCCGCGAGCGGCAGATCGAAGCTGAACACCGAGCCTTGTCCCGGGGAAGAGCGAACGGTCAAAGCTCCTCCGTGCAAATCTACCAGCTGCTTGCAGATACTCAGCCCCAGTCCGATCCCCCGGCCGTCGCTGATTCCGGGCGCCCCTTGCTCGTAGGGAAGGAATACCCGTGCCTGCGTCTGCTCGTCCATGCCCACTCCGGTATCGGTCACGCGGATGACGGCCCGTCCGTTCCGGATTTCCGCGGCGACGGAGATCGTTCCTTCCTCCGTATATTTCAGGGCATTGTGCAGCAAATTGTACAAAATTTGCACGAGCCGTTTCTCATCGGCCAGCACCGGCGGCATCGATTCCGGGATATCCGTATACAGCCGAACGGCTTTGCCTTGAATCATGAAGTGAAGCATGCCGATGACACCCGGCACGAGCGCCTGCACCTGCAGCGGTTCCTGCCGCAGCGCGATGCGATGCTCCTGCAGCCGCGCGACGTCGAGAAGATCGCCCAGCATGTGGGACATGCGGCGGCTGATCGTGATCAGCAGCTCCATGTCCTTCAGGCTGCCCTGGTCCAACTTGGCCCGTTCCTTGGAAACCACGTTCTGTGCGATGTTCATAATGCCGTGCAGCGGCGTTCGCAGCTCATGAGACGTATTGGCGAGAAACTGGTCTTTCAACTTGTCCGCCTTTTTCAACTGTCGGTTGAGCGAGCTGTTCTCGTTGGCCTGGCGGAAATACTTTTTGAACCAGTAAGCGGCGAACCCGATCATCGTCACCATCAGGTCGATCGGATAATAAACGGTGGTCACGTCGATGGTCGATTCGAATACGCTCCAAGTCAAGTTGGAAATAATGCCGGCCGCGGTCAGAAGCAGGAACGCGACGTCTTTGTCGTTTCGATTTTTGACGATCATCGTGCCCACGATGTAGAAGAGCCATACGTACGGAATGAGATATACGCCGATAAAGCCGTAAAAATCGACGAATGCGTGAGCCCAGGAAGCGGGCGCCGCGACCAGTACTCCCGTCAGGCAGACCAGCAGCGCCGTATAGGCGCTTAGCCATGCATTGCGGGGAGGAGCCGACGACAGTCTGCGAAACAGCTTGATCATAAACAGGTTCTGCCAGAGCAGGGAGATCAGTCTGATTTTGATTAACCACGTATAAGATACGGGGAGCAGAACCTGAAGCAGATTGTCCTGGCCGGACAGCAGGGCCAGCCCGACGGACAGCGTAAGCAGCGACATCGTCGACAATGCCCGTTCCTGCCGATTGAACAAATACAAAATGAAAGCGTAAAGGCCGTGCAGCAGCAAGATCATGATCGTAACGAGCTGGGAGCCGATGGAAAACCACCGCACGCTGTCGATCGAGGCTTGCGAGCCGAAACGGATGGAACGCATGATCCCTCCGTTGAACGGTTCGTCGTAATTGGCTGCGCGAATAAGCACGTCCAGCTCCGTCGTTCCCGCTACGGTATAAGAGGCGGTGTACGATATATTGCGCGGCGTATATTCTCCGGCGCTCGAAGCGGGCTTGCCGATGTCTCCTTCGGATACGCCGTTGATCTCGACGGCGGAAGAGGTTTGAATGTTCTTGATCCACAACGCGACGGGACGCTTGAGCGGATCGATCAGAATGCGCAGTCTGTACGTCCCGTATCCGTAAGAGGTTCCGGAATCCGGGTTCAGCGCTTCTCCCCAATCTCCCGGAACCTCTAACGTGCGGAACGGCTTGTCCCCCGCCTGGAGGTCTTCGTGGGTCAGAAGCTGATTCGGGTAAAATTTCCACTGGCCGTTCAGGAAAAAGGTGGGGGAATTGTCCAGGTCGACGCCGCGCATGTCAAGTACCCCGTCCACAGGGCGGGGCGCTTCCAACGTATAGAAAGTTTGCGACCACACCAACCGCAGGCACAGAAGTATCCCCAACATGGCGATCATAAGGGCGGCGTATTTGAGGACGCTCCGTTTGGCGCTCGTTTTTTTCATCGTGTAAAGTCCTGTCTGCTCCATGCGCTCGGGCCTCGCTTCTCGCATTAATCGTTCCGGAGTGCTCGGACGAACGGCTCAGGGTTTTTGCGGGGCGTCGTCTCGGTTTCCTTCAGTATAAATAATCCGGTCGATTATGCCAATGAAAGAACATCCTGCCCGAAGCGCGAATAAGCGCGTTCAAGCAGGATGTTCGGGGGCGCCGCGAGCGAATGCCGGCCATCATTTGATGCCGAAGCGGACGAACGAGTCGACGATCTGACGGCGCAGAACGAGGTAGATGAGCAGAATCGGCAGGCACGATACGGCGGTCGCCGCCATCATCGAGCCCCACATGTTGGTATCCGAGTTGACGAACATTCGCAGGCCGATTTGCAACGGAGCGTTCTCCATCTTTTTCGTGATCAGCATCGGCCATAAGTATTCGTTCCAGCCGTTGATGAACAGAATGATGCCGAGCGAGGCGACGGTCGATTTGATGTTGGGCAGAATGAGCCTTGTCAAAATACCGAAGTCGCTCTGCCCGTCGATGCAGGCGGCCTCGATCAGCACGTGAGGGAACGAGTTGAAGCTCTGGTACAGCGACAGAATCGCGAAGGTCGAGACGGCGAACGGCAGTACGATTCCGATCAGCGATTCGTTGAAGCCTAGCTGGTTCACGAGCACGTAGTTGGGGATCATGACTGCTTGAAAAGGGATCAGCCAGGTCAAGCTCAGCAGGGCGAAAATAAATCCCTGGCCCCGGAATCTCCAGCGAACGAGCGCATACGCGGCCAGCAGGCCGGTCGCGAGCTGGGAGGCGGTCAACAGCGTCGCGACTCCGAACGAATTGAACATCATCCGAACGATCGGCATCTGCTCGAAAGCGTACGTGTAGTTGCTGAAAATCGGCTTAAGAGGAATCAGAGAGGATGTGAATATCTCCGATTCGTTCTTGAACGAGGAATTCAGCATCCAGTAGATCGGGAACAGGGCGATCAGGCACATGACGGCTAGCGCGGCATGCTGCGCGATCGCGAGTCCCGAAAATCGTTTCTTCATCGGGGGCTCCTCCCGTTCTAGTTGTCGTAAAAGGAATACCTTCTGGAAAGCTGATTCAACGTCAGCGAGATGACCCCGAACGCGATGAAGAAGAGCAGGGCGGCCGCGGCGCTGAAGCCGGCGTTCAGGTTGGAGAAGGCGTACTTGTACATCTCGTAGTAGACGTTGGTCGACGTTCCGTAAGGGCCGCCCGTCATCAAAATATCGATATAGGCGAACGTCCACTGGCTGGAAAACAGAATGCTCATCGTCAGCATGAACAGGATCATCGGCGACAGGAGCGGAACGGTCAGGCGGTAAAACTGCTTCAGGCTGCCTGCGCCGTCGATCGCCGCCGCTTCGTAATATTCCCGGTTGATGCCGGTAAGCGCCGCGGAGAACATAATCGTGCTGAAGCCGACCATTTTCCAGCCGGTGATGAACAGGATCAGCCATTTCGCGAAGCCCGGGTCAGAGAAGTAGGCGATCGGCTGGCTGATCGCTCCGAGCCGCAGCAGCACGTCGTTGACCAGTCCGTTGGACGGGTGGAACAGCCAGCGCCAGATGGCGCTGACCGACACGGGAGCGAGAATCATCGGCACGAAGAAAAGCGCGCGGTAAACATTTTTCATTCGGCCTTCCATCTGGTGAGTAACGGATGCCAGCAGCAGCGGAATCAAGATGGAGAAGGGCAGCAGGCCGGCCGTGTAGAACAACGTGTTGCCGATCGACCCGATAAAGCTCTTGTTCTCCATCAGCCTCGCGAAATTATCGAAGCCGACGAATTCCGGCGTCGTTCCCGGAACCATGCCCCACTTGTGGAAAGCCAGATAAAAAGTGTTCAACAGCGGGCGGTACATCCAGATGCCCAGCAGCAGCAACGCGGGCAGAAGGTACAGATAAGGCTTCAGCTTGCGCCAGAGCTTCGCTCCGTTCAGGCTTCTATTCCGCGCGATCGACGGCTTCCCCGGCAAAGGGGGAGCATAGGAGGTTTCTAGTGCTTGGCTCATCGCAGTTCCCTTCTTTACTGAATCATCTTGTTAATTTCGTCCGCGGCCTTCTGCAGCGTCTCGGCAACATTGCTGTCGGAGATGACCGACTTGCCGATCGCGTCGGAGAACAGCGTTGTAATCTCCGAAGCGTATTCTCCCGGCCAGATCGCGACAGGGTGAATATGCTTCAACTGTTCGAGGTTGATCCGGTAAAGCGGGTGCTTGTCGATAAAGTCCTTCAGTCCGTTCGGATCGTCCGCCAGCGCCGTACGCAGAGGCAAGTAGCCGATCTCCGAGGTGATGATCGTGTAGCCGCGGTCGCTGGTGACGAACTTGATGAACTCCCACACGGCGGCGTTCTTCGTCGGGGTGTCCGGGCGCACGGCGAGCATGCTGCCGGAGTTGACCGGAATGGACGGCTTGTCGCCGAACTGCGGCAGGCCTGCTCCGTAGACGTCCCAGCCGCCGGCTTCGGACGCTTTGCGAATGCCGCTGTACAGCGCCGTCGAGGTGATGTACATGCCCATGTTGCCGGCCATGAACTGCTCGGCCAGCTCGGCTTCCGCGCCTACCGCGTGAGCGCCGTTTTGGTACAGGTCCTGCCACATTTCGATCGCTTCGACGGACGCCGGCTCGGCGAATTTGACCGATTTGCGATCTTGAGCGAGCACCTCTCCGCCATTGCTCAGAATCAGGCCTTCCGTCGTCCAGCCGTTGTTGGGAGCGAGCCCGAAGCCGTCTTTGCCGGTGGCCGCCTTGATCTTCAGGGACGCTTCCTTGATGTCGGCCCATGTCTTCGGCGCGTTGGTCGGGTCGAGCCCGGCGTCGCGGAACAGCTTGCCGTTCATGAAGACGATCGGCGTGCTGAACGTGAAGGCGAGGCCGTACATTTTACCGTCGATCTTGCCCAGTTCAAGCGCGTTCGGCTCGATGCCCTTCAGATGCTCCTCCAGCTGATCCTTCGGAAAGACATCTTCGTAAGCTTTGAAGCCCAGGTTCAATCTGGAGGCGTCCAGCGTGCTGAACGTATGCTGCACGATATCGACCGCCTTGCCGGCGGAGATGTCGGCTTTGTACTGCTGGTAAGTCGGATCGGCGACGGCTTCGACGATGACGCCTTTTTCTTGGCCGATCGTGTCGTTGAACTCCTGGATGAGATGCTCCATGCCGGCCTTCATTGTCGGCGCGGCCAGGCTGTAGGAGTAGAACGTGATTTTGGTCGGATTGGCGGGGTCCAGGGCGGCTTGCCCGGCTTCGTTCGAAGAGTCGGCCGCTCCGGCTCCGCAGGCGCTCAGGCCGATGGCGGTTGTCGCCGCGAGCAGCGCGGACAATCCTTTTTGCATGCGATTCATGGATATAAACCTCCCGAATAGGTGTCTATTCTAGACAGTAAGTTTGGATATGGCGTCGGACGACCTCATCGATGCCGAATTCCGTCTCCAGATAGCGTTCGAAGGAGCCGTAGGCGGTCAGGATGCTGTTCATGGACGCGTCCAGATAACGAGGCTGCAGTTCCATCGTTTCCCGGAAATTTTGCAGTTCCTCTTCGCTGATATACTTGGAGACCGCGTCGTACATTTGCCCGTGATAATCGGCCAGCGTAACGTTGGAGAGGAGATAGTCCTCCATGACGGTTTCGTAGGGAACGCCGAGCGTCAGCAGAATCAGCATGCTGCCGACCCCGGTGCGATCGCGTCCGCCCGCGCAGTGATGCACGAGGGGCAGATTGGCTTCCGGCTCGCGCAGCAGCGCCATCAGATGCTTGTACGACGGGTTGTCTATCGGCAAGGAGGCATAGAGCCGGAGCAGCATGTCTTCTCCGAACATCTTGTGCAGCCCTTTGGCGAACAGATCCTCGATCGACAGATGAGGCTGGTCTTCGGCCGCCGCGTTGGCGGGAACGCGGGTAAGGACGGCATTGCCGATTTGCGGGTCGGGCTTCTGCTCGGCCTCGCCGCGATTGCGGTAGTCGAAGACGCTCTTCAGGCCGATCTGCTCCAGCAGCGCCATGTCTTCTTGCGTCAATCCCGTAAGCTCCGCCGCGCGGAACAGCAGCCCGGATTTCACCGTGCGTCCGTCTTCGGCGCGCAGACCGCCCATGTCGCGGAAGTTGAACGCGCCGCTCAGCGGAAGCAGGCATTGCGGCATAAGCTGTTGGATCATCGTGTTCGTTCTCTCCTTGATAGTCATTTAATGTTGCGCTGCGAGGGCCGCGAAGGAAAATTTGAAAAATTCGGTTCCGCTCGTCGTCAGGGCGACCGTCTGAATAGATACTCCCTCTCCCGGGCTTACGGAGACGATGTTGTAGCTGCAGGCGTCGACCATGCGGAAGTGTTCCGCATCGGCCATTTCGCCTGAGAACGCGGTGCCTGCCGCGGCGACGTTAAGGACGCCGTGGTACGAGCCGATGTTGTTGGAATGCACGTGGCCGGCCAAGACGGCGACGACGTCGGTACCGGACAAGGCTTGTCCGACCTGTTCCCGGTTCGCGAGGATGTGGTCTCCCAGCACTCCGCCGATGCTCAGCAGGGGATGGTGAAGGCCGATGACCGTGCCTTTCGGAGCCGGGATTTGCAGCTCTTGCTTCAGCCAGGAGAACTGCGTCTCGTCGAGATTGCCGTTGTGGCTGCCCGGTACTTGCGTATTCAGGCCGATCAGACGCAGACCGTCGATCGTGTGCGAATAGTAGTAAGGTTCTTCCGAAGGCTGTTCGCCGAGATAACCTTCGCGGAAGGGGCCGCGGTGATCGTGGTTGCCGAGCACGACGTGGACGGGAGCGCCGATCCGCTCGGAGCCTTCGTCCAGCAGCTTGCGGATGTGGGCGTAGTCTTCCGCGTCTCCCTCATGGGACAGGTCGCCCGTAATGAGGACGAAGGCCGGCGCGATTCCGGTCTCTTCGATGTGGCGGAACACTTGGACGACTTTGTCGGCGAGCTGGAACTTGGCGAACTGTCCGTCCTTGCCGGGAGCGTTCATGTGCGTGTCGGTCAGGTGTACGAATTTGACGGGTTTCATATCGGGATAACCTCCAGATGAATTCGAATTTGAACTCTTGTACACAACAATTATTGATCTTGTATGTAAGTTGGGTATAAACCAGGCTGCGGAAGTTTGTAAAAAAATGAGCATCAAAAAGGACGAGCCTTAATCAGGCTCGTCCCCAAATTCAAACGCACTTTATAGATAAGGATGATTCCAAATCATCGCCGACTATTGATCTCTTCTTCTTCGAGGAGAGGGCATTTCTTCGCAGTAAGACTGCAAATGCTTGTCTAACTCATCTTCCGCGCAGGCTCTACGCGAGAAAATGGAAATCCCTGAAACATTGGCCGACAAACGCTAACGGTCATCCGCTAGGCATTCTCATTTCCGATCTTCTCTTTAAATGTTTAAACGTGG
>Ga0065721_10005333_pt1 | contig 20556 bp, 15 predicted proteins | sample Mesricmetagenome_FD_59108 | JGI IMG/M metagenome (GOLD analysis project Ga0065721, IMG submission 59108) | Mesophilic microbial community from rice straw/compost enrichment Sample: eDNA_1 v2 (version 2) | ecosystem: Engineered > Solid waste > Grass > Composting > Bioreactor | place: USA: Davis... | reverse complement strand
TTACATGCGCGCGCTTTGCGCTAAAATGCCAAGCAGAGCTAAATCGGTGTGCAGGAATTCCCGTGCTGAACTCGGACCAGATAAGCGCTTTTCTCGCGGTGATCCGCGAGGGCAATTGCGTTGCAGCGGCGCGCCGCCTTCGCCTTGATCATTCTACCGTCTCCCGGCGTCTCGCGAGCCTCGAGGCCCAGCTTGGCACACGGCTTTTCGACCGCTCACCCCGAGGGCTGGCGCCGACCGACGCCGCGACCGCCTTTCTCACGCACGCCGAGCGCATCGAGCGCGAGCTCATCGTCGCCGCCGATGCGGTATCGCGGCGCGACGTGCCCATCGCGGGGACGGTGCGCGTCGCAACGCCCGAAATCTTCGGTTCCGACTTCCTCGCCCCGCTGATACCCGAACTTGCCATCCGGCATCCCGAGCTCGTCATCGAGCTCGTGCCGGAATCGCGGGCGACGAGCCTCTCAAAGCGCGAAGCGGATATTGCGATCGCGGTCCGCCGCCCGGCGGACGGCCGGCTCTTCTCGAGAAAGCTCACAGACTACCGGCTCGGTTTATATGCAGCGCCCTCTTATCTTGAAACTTTTGGCACGCCGCACTCGGCAGATGCGCTCGCCAATCACCGTTTCATCGCCTATGTCGACGATCTGGTCGAAGTTCCAGAATTGCTCGTACTCGGCCGCATGGACATGAAAGGTCAGGTCGTGTTCCGCGCNAGCACCAGCGCCGCCCAGATAGCCGCGGCGGCGGCCGGAACGGGCCTTGCCATGCTTCACCACATCGCGGTTCGNGATGATCCCCGGCTCGTGCGCATCCTGCCGGACGAGATCGAGGCGATCCGCAGTTACTGGCTCGTCATCCATGCCGACCTGCGCCAACTCCCCCGTATCCGGGCGGTCGCGGACTTTCTTGCTGACGCCGTCGCGCGCGAGCGCGCGGAATTCTGACGCCATCAGCCGGCAGTATAGCCATATTTCTCGGCCAACCCGAGCTCGCGAACGATGCGCAGACCTGCATCCAGCTGCGCACCGTTCACCTCGCGCAGCGGCTTGCGAAGCCCGCCCACAGGCAGGCCGCAAGCGCGCATCAGCGACTTGATCGCGACCGGGTTGATTGCCGAATAGTTGAAGTGAAGGAGCGGCAGCAGCTTCAGATATTGATCGCGGAATGTCTGTGCATCACCCGCACCTTTCCAGGGCTTCGATATGGCCGCCATTTCGGCCGGCGCGATATTGCCCCCCATATTTGCCGTTCCGTGCCCTCCAAGCGCCATTGTGGGAACGACGAGGCCCAGATTGGGCGAATCGCAGCACATCACGGACACATCGGGCGCCGCCGCCAGGATCTGCGCGACCTGTCCGACACGAGCGGTCGATTCCTTATGGATGACAATGTTGGGATGCTCGAAAAGTCGAAGCAACTGATCCCAATGGAGGTCGGTCTTCACCCGCGGCGGATTGTTGTAGATACCAAGCGGCAGGTCTACTGCATCGGCAACCTCGAGGTAGAATTGCTCAATGTCGGCCTCTGATGCGCAGATGTAGGGCGGCGCTGCGATGATGGCCCCGTCGGCGCCGTTCGCCGCAGCAAAGCGAACATTTTCGATCACTTGCTCGGCCGAGGCGCCAGTGCAGCCATAGAAGCAGGCCATGCCGCCGGTGCGCATCTTTACGGTTTCCACGATGACCCGCTTCTTCTCCTCGGGCGAAAGAAGCGAAGGCTCCCCGGTCGACCCCATGAAGAGAATGGCGCGAGTTCCGTTTTGTGCTTGATGATCGAGAAGGGCCTGCCAGGCGCCGAAATCAATCTCGCCGCGGCGATCGAACGGCGTGACCGTCGCGACGAAGGATCCCTCGATACGGGTGCTGGACATGGCGTCTCTCCTCAAACGCCGGCAGGATCAGGACAATCCGTTGGACAAACACGACGATGAATGGAAGCGTCGAAATCCGCTATCGGGATTGGCGGAATTGGGTGTCTCGTCACTCGTATCATCAGGAGCATGCATTTCCGCCCGGCGCCCGGCGGGAATGCGATGGGGGAAGATGATGGCGAAAACTGCTCACAGCATTGCGCGTGCGATGGCCTCCGCGCTGCTCCTCCTCTGTGCGGGATCGGCACTCCGCTTGTCAGCGCAAGACGGGCCGGAGACGATCGTTCTGCGTGCCGCGAGGATGTTCGATGCGACGAGCGAACGGATGCGACCCGATGCCATTCTGGTGGTTCGTGCAGGGCGGATCGTCGGCGTCGGGCAGGATGCCGTGATCCCTGAAACAGCGCGGACGATCGACCTCGGCGACGCCACTCTGCTCCCCGGCTTCATCGACGTGCATTCGCATCTCACCCTCGAACCGGACGAGAACTACTATCGCAAGACGCTCAACGAGTTGTTGCGCAATCCGACCGAAATGGCCTTTTACGCCGGCGCCAACGCGCGCCGGACGCTCGAGGCTGGCTTCACCACGGTACGCCATCTTGGAGCCCGCGAATTCATCGACGTGGGCCTGCGCAACGCGGTTGCGGCCAATCTCACTGCGGGGCCCAGAATTCTCGCGGCGGGCAACGCGATCACGGCGACCGGCGGGAGCTGCGACCGTCCCCCCTTCCCTGCCGAGCGCGTCGCGCCGCTCACGCCCCGCGAAGGTGTGTGCACAGGAGCCGACCAATGCCGCGCGGCGGTGCGCAATCAGATCAAATGGGGCGCAGACGTCATCAAGGTCTGCGCATCGGGCGGCGTCCTTTCCTATGACCCGGTCGATGTCCCCCAGTTCACGCGCTCCGAACTCGAGGCCGCGATCGGTGAGGCCCATCAGTGGGGACGCAAGGTTGCCGCCCACTCGCATGGCGATACCGCGTCCCGGCTTGCGGTCGAGGCCGGAATCGATTCGATCGAGCATGGAAGTTTCCTCACCGAGGATACGCTGAAAATGATGAAGGCGAAGGGCGTCTTCCTCGTTCCCACCTTCATGGCGCTCGACTGGGTCGAGACCAACGCCGACAGCTACCCCCCGAACATCGCGAATAAGGCACACATGGCGGCTGCGGCGCACGCCAATATGTTCAAGGCAGCGCTTCGCATCGGCGTGCCGATCGCCCTTGGCACCGATGCGACCGTGCGCCCCGACGGCCATGGACGCAATGCCATGGAATTCGGCCTCATGGTCAAGGCCGGTATGTCGCCAGCAGCAGCGCTCCTTGCAGGGACGCGCGATGCCGCGCGGCTTCTGGGCCTCGACGGCGAAGTTGGAACGCTGAGCGTCGGCAAATCCGCGGACATCGTCGCCGTCCCCGGCAACCCGATCGCTGCAATCGAGGTGACCGAAAGGCCGCTGTTCGTCATGCAGCGCGGCCATATCGTCCGCGAGGGCGGTCGCTCGCTACTTCGCTGAAAACTGCCTTCCCCCAAGCCAAGGAAGATCCGATGCGCCGTTTCCTCATTCCCTTGATTCTCGGTGCGAGCCCCCTCGCGAGCGCGCCCGTCGCCGCGAAGCCANGCGAGGCGACGGCGCCGCGCCTGCTCGAGGTTCCTCGCCTCGACTATANGNNGCGCATTCTCGCCAACGGCGCAACGCTTTATGCGGTCCGGGATACCGCCACCGCCACGGTCTCAATCAACAGCTGGTACAAGGTCGGCCAGCGCGACGACCCGCCAGGGCGCGGCGGCTTTGCGCATCTCTTCGAGCATCTCATGTTCAAGACGACGCGCAACCTTCCCGGCGGCGTGCTCGAGACCGTTAACGCGATGGGCGGAACCAGCAACGCCTCGACCCTNTTCGATTATACCGATTATTACATCACGGCGCCCGCAAGCCAGCTTGANGCCATGCTGTGGCTGGAGGGCGAGCGCATGCGCAATCTCGTGATCGACGAGAAATCCTTTCACTCCGAACGCGACGTTGTGAAGGAGGAACTGCGCCAGCGCGTCCTTTCGCAGCCTTATGGCCGCATCTTGTACATGTTGCTTCCAGCTTTGACCTTCGAGGGACATCCCTACGCGCGCCCGATCGGCGGCACGAACGCCGACCTCGACCAGGCGAAGCTCGCTGATGTGCGGGCGTTCCATGAGACCTACTACCGGCCCGATAACGCGATCTTCGTGGTGTCGGGCAATTTCGATCCCGCCATGCTCGATGCCTGGGCTGACCGGTATCTTGGCTCTATTCCGCGGCCCGCCGAGGCCATCGCCCGCGACCCCGCGAAGGGCCGGGCGATCACCGCGCGCGCTGTCGATGCATACGCGCCCAATGTTCCGCTACCGGCAATCGCCTTTTCGTGGCGCGCGCCGTTTGCAGCCGACGCCGATGCTGCAGGGATCGACCTTATCGAGGCATTGCTCGCCCGCGGCGCAGCTTCGAGGCTACATCGCCGCCTCATCGATGAAATGGGTGTCGCGTCGGCGGTCACCAGCTACAACCTTCCAGCGCGCGATGGCCATGCCTTTGCGCTCGTCGTGACGCTCGCCAATGGGCGCGAGCTTGGAGATGCCGAGGCTGCGCTCGCCAGCGAGATCGCGCGGCTTCGCGACACGCCGCTTACGCTCGCTGAGCTCGAAGAGGTGAAGAACGCACTTTTTGGCGACGCCCTCGCGCGGCGCGAGACCGCGCGCGGCCGCGCTTATGAACTTGGGGGGGGAGCCGCGCTGACTGGCGACCCGGGACTCGCCGACGCGCGGCTCGAGGCGATCCGCCGCATGAGCCCTCAAGACGTCCAGCAGATTGCACGCAAATGGCTTGACGACAGGAAGCGAGTAACGCTCCGCTACCGCGACGAAAGCAAGCGGCCTCGCGGTTACGTGGGCGATGCCTCCCCCGACTTTTCAGACATGGGTCCCGCGATCCCGCCAGCGAGCCGGACGCCGATCACNATCGCGAACGNNAACGAACGCGAANCGCCTCCAGGTCCGGGAGAAGCCCTCCCGTCGGCTCTGCCATCGCTTGCCGAGCGCCGACTTGCGAACGGCCTGCGGGTGATTGTCGCCCAGTCCTCGAAGGTGCCGCTTGCAAGCGTCCGGCTGGTAATCGATGGGGGAGACGCGGCCGACCCCAGGGGTCAGGCCGGGCGCGGAGACATTGCCGCTGCGCTGGCGCTGAAAGGCGCGGGCGGGCGAACCGCCGAGCAAATCGCCAGCGAGGTCGCGGCGCTTGGCGGCACGATTGCGGCGAGCTCCGACGCCGATGCGACGATCTTTTCGCTCAATGCGCCTGCCGCCAACATCGACGCAGCATCGCGCATTCTCGCCGATGTCGTGACGCAGCCGGATTTCATACCCCAAGCGCTCGCGAGCGTTCGCAGGCAGCAGTTGTCGGCGATCGCAGTCGCCGCGAAGCAGCCGCTGCAGGCGGCGCTGCGTGTGCTTCCAGCGGTCGTCTTCGGTAACGCGCCCTACGGCGCAGTTCCCACGGCGGCAAGCCTCGGGGCCGTCACCCGCGACAGCGTCGTCGCCGCCCGGCGCGAGACCTGGACGCCCAAGGCCGCAACGCTGATCGTCACCGGCGCGCTCGATCCTGAATCCAGTTTCGCGCTGGCAGAGCGCCGCTTCGGCGAGTGGAAGGGGCCAGAGGCAACTGCTCTCGCTCCACGCGGCAAAGTTTCGGCGCACCCGCGCGTCGTCGCGATCGATATGCCCGGCACCGCGCAGACAGCAGTCCTTGTGGCCCTCCCAAGCGCAGGACGCGTTGATACCGACTGGCTCTCGCTCCGCATCGCGAACGCCGCGCTCGGCGGCGGGTTCCAAGGCTGGCTCACGCAGGAAATCCGCGTCAAGCGCGGGCTCACCTACAGCGCGGGAAGCCTTGTCGACAGCCGCCGCGATGCCGCCATCCTGATGGCGGTAACGCGAACGAAAACCGAGTCAGCCCCTGAGGTCGTCGAATTGATTCTCGACCAGATCCGCCGCTTCGAGCGTGAACCTGTCGATGCGGGGCGCGCGGCGGAGCGGGGTGCATATCTCGCCAATGGCCTGTCGGCGCAGACTGAACGAGCAGCTGGGCTCGCCGATTATCTTGCCACGCTGGTTTCGAGCCGGGCGCCGCTCGAGGCCCTGGCCGCGGACCTCTCCTCGTCCGTGCCGGCACCCGAGCGCATCGCCGCGGCGATCGCGGCCCATTGGCGGGCCGACAGGGCAACTATCATCGTTGCAGGCGATGCAAGACAATGGGAAGCGGCGTTGCGTGCGCGTTACCCGGGGCTCGAACTCGTCGACATCGACGCAGAGCCCGTATCCCCCGACCCGAGACCTCAGCGGGATAGCGGCCTATAGCGGTCCCGCAGCTCGAGCGGGCGAGCGTTCAGCGATTGCTCGGTCCCCTCAAGGAAGATTGCCCGGGGCTGCGACAGGGGCTCGAGCGGATCGCCATTCCAAAGCACGAGATCGGCCGTGCGGCCGGCTTCCAGCACCCCGATACGATCAGCAACGCCAAAGACACGTGCCGGATTGATCGTGATCGCCGCGAGGGCTGCATCATAGGGCAATCCCCAGGCGACAGCATTTCCCGCACCATAGCGCAGTTCGCGTGCGCGATGAGCGACACCGCTCCCCGTTTTCAGAATGACCACAACACCCGCTTCATGCAGCCGGGCTGCATTTTCCATCGTCGCGCCAAGTTCGGAGAAGCTGCGCGGCAAATTGGCGATCGGATCGAGTATGACGGGAACCTTGGCCGCTGCGATCGTGTCGGCGACGCGCCATCCTTCTTGCGCGCCGTCGAGAATGATCCGCAGCTTCTCCTCGCGCGCGATTGAAATGATCTCGGCAATGTCCGACGCGCGGTCGACCTTGACGATCAAGGGCATTCGTCCCTCGGCCACGGGTATCAGGGCCTCAAGATCGGCGCGCGACAGCGCCTGCGGCCGCCCCTCGCCCCGGTCATATGCGGCGCGGTGCTCAGCAAAATGACGAACATCGGCGAGGGTCGTGCGCAGTTCAACGATCGCGACGCCCCGCGCGCCTCCGGCGCGTTCCGCGCCCCCCTCCCCCATTTCAAGCACCATCGCGGCGCGCGGCCGCGTGACCATATGCGGCCTCTGCGCAAGATCGATCACGGCAGCCTGTCCGGCGAACTGCAGGGCGCGGTCCGGGCGATCATCATATAAGGGCGTCGTCACCGCGTGGGTTATCCCGCCAAGCCGAGATATGGGAAGCAGGATCGAATCCGGGTTCAGACCTTGCGAGATATCGAAGGCCGCGCTCGCTCTTTTGCTGTGGGTCGCGCGGTCGGCGCTCGCGGGAACCTGGCTGACCTCGACCGCGCCCAAGCTGCTGTCGGCCTGGATGAAGCCTGGCGTCACGACCCCGCCCCGACCGTCAATTACACGAGCGTTTGCCGGAACCTGGACGTCGGCGCCAAGCGCAGCGATCGTCCCATCGCGAATAAGGATAGTACCGCGCTGGATGTTGCCCGCCCCCGTCATGGTCACCAGGCGCGCATCGACGATGGCAATCGTTTCGGCCGACGCAGAATGGGCCAGAAGCAGCGCTAGAAGGGCAGTCACGCGGATCCTCATCGTGTCTCTCCAGCTTGCCCGAGCAGAAAATCGGAATGACGGCGATAGTGGGGGTCGGCGCGGTCAAAGACCAATCCTCCATCGATCCAGACTTTCTCTGCACGCGCATAGATGCTGAACGGATCATGGCTCCAGAGCACGACATCGGCATTCTTGCCGGGCTCAAGGGTACCCACGCGGTTGGCGATGCCGAGTGCCTTCGCCGGATTGGCGGTGAACCAGCGGACCGCCTCGGCCTTGCGGATAGGGATGCCAGCACGCCACGCCGCCGACAAAGCGGCCGCAGCCTCCTGGTTCAGTCGCTGGATCAGAATCGGATCGTCCGAATGGATGATGGCGCAGCCGCCCGATGCGTGAACGAACGCCGCATTTTCCTCGATCGCATCGAACACTTCCATCTTATATCCCCACCAGCTGGCCCAGGTGGCGACGCAGATGTCATTATTCACCAGCAATGGCGCGATCTTGTAGGCCTCGCTGGCATGGTGAAATGTGCGGATCTTGAACCCGAACTCGCGCGCGATATCGATCATGGTCGCCATTTCGTCGGCGCGATAGCAGTGATTCTGGACCAGGATTTCGCCTTTGAGCACCCCTGCCAGGGTTTCGAGCTGGAGATCCCGCCTCGGGGGCTCACCCGCTCTGTCGCCTTCCTCCCACCTCTCCCAGCGACGCGCATAATCCTGCGCCTCGATCCACGCCTTCCGGTAGCCCGCGACGTTTCCCATCCGCGTTGCCGGGGAGCGACCCCGCCGACCATATACCCGCTTGGGATTCTCGCCGCATGCGATCTTGAGGCCCTGTGGCGCCCCTGGGAACTTCATCCCCTGGACGGTTGCCGACGGCACGTTCTTGAGCGTCACGGTGCGGCCGCCGAAGAGATTGCCCGACCCCGGCAAAATCATCATCGTCGTGACACCCGCCTCGCGTGCCGCATCGAACCCCGGATCCTGCGGCCAGATCGAATGCTCGATCCAGACCTGCGCGGTGTTGGGGTCGGTCATCTCATTGACGTCATTGTGCATCTCGACGGTTTCAGGCTGAGCCCAGGCGCCAAGGTGCGAGTGGGCATCGATCACCCCCGGGGTTATCCATTTTCCCCGTGCGTCGATTGTGCGGAACCCGGTCGGGATCGGAAGCGCTGCGCCAACTGCGGCAATTTTGCCGTTTTCCATCAGCACCGTCCCGCCCTCGATCTCGTCTCCGGTCGCGGTGAATACGGTCGCTCCGACGAGCGCAATGCGGTCGGCTGCGGGCCTTTGATAAGTGCTGCGGTAGGAATCGCGCCCGGCATAAATCGCCGCGTCAGCGTAAGGCGCCCGCGCGGGTGGCTGCGTGACGGCAGCGCATCCGGCAAGCACCGCGGCTGCGAGAAGAACGAGCGCGACCTCCTTCATTTGGCGTCGGGAGTGACCGAACGGATGACCGCACCCTTGTCGTCAAGGAAATCGATTGATGCCTTGCCATCGGGGGTGACCTTCATCAGGATCCGCGGACGCCCCATTGCATCGTTCAGCATGACTGCCGACTCGCGGTCGCGTGTCTTTCCGACATAGAGTCGCTGGCGGCCAAATGTCCCGTCGGCCTGGACCTTTTTCAGCGCAGCCTCTTTTTCAGGGCCGTCAGGCAGTTTCGACAATCGCTCGGCCATGTCGAAATCCAGCGGCGTATCGGGGCGGTCGTTGACAATCATCGCGGCCCACCGCCGGCCATCATACTCGTTTTGGGTCAACTGGATCACCTGATCCTGCTCATACTGGTCGAAACTCAGGTGACCACCGCCCGAAATCTTGCCGTCCGGCCCCTTCCGGCCGCTGAAGGTCAGTCCGCCATTTTCCGAGCCTTCGTTGTTGTAGAAAATGATCCCTGCGCCCCGATTCCCGCTGGGATGTGGGCGCTCCTTGCCGTGCATGATGATGCCCGGGGAGCGGCTCGTGTTCGATACGATCATGCGGATCGTTCCATCGTCTTCGCGCACGTTGATGCGCTTGACGTCGATCTCGTCGAACACCGCCTTGGCGGGCTTGGTATCGGCGTCCGCGCTGGTCGTTACAGCGACCGCGCAAGCGGCGGTGAGCACGCCGGAATAGAGTATGAGAATTCGGTTGGCATTCATGGCTTTTCTCCAGGGGCAGATTGCAAGAGGGCGGGAAGATATCGGTCGCGAAGCTCGGTCGCGCGCGAGCTCATGGGCTGGACGCGGCCGCGAATGAAGATTGCTGCAGGACGCGTCAGCGTATCGAGCGGATCGCTCTCCCAAATGACCACATCGCCCTCCTTACCCGGTTCGATGGAGCCGATCCGGTCAGCGAGACCGAAAATGCGCGCGGGATTGATCGTGATTGCAGCGAGCGCGGCGTTCCAGCTCAGCCCATTGGCGACGGCGTTACCGGCATTGTAGCGCATCTCGCGCTCCCGATGATTGCCATTGCCCTTGATCGCGATCACCACCCCGGCGGCGGCGAGACGGGAGGCGTTTGCGAGGGTAGCGCCCAACGTCTCGAACGAAGCCGGGCTGTTGCTCACCGGCGTCAAGATGACGGGAACGCCCGCCGCGGCAATCTCGTCCGCCACGCGCCAACCTTCGCTTGCACTCTCGAGAATAAGCTTGAGCCCTTTCTCGCGCGCGAGCGCCAACGCATCGCGAATGTCGGCGGCGCGGTCCACGGTGACGAGGAGCGGCATGCGCCCGTCCACGACCGGAATCAGCGCCTCCATATCTGCCCGCGACAGAAGATAATCCCTTGTCTCGCCCCGGTCATAGGCAGCACGCCGTGCCTTGAAGTCGCGCACCTCGGCGAAGATCGCACGCAGCGCCACGAGTTCTGAGCCCCGGGAACCGCCCGCGCGCTCGGCGCCGGCATCGCCCATGTCGAGCACCATCGCCACTCCGCGCTGCATCAGCATTGGCCGCCCATCGAGCACGACCGCCGCCGCCTGGCCCGCGAACAAGAGTTCGCGTCCGTCCCTATCCTTGTAAGCGGGCGTCGCTATGGCACGGGTGATACCGCCCAGTCGCGCCACGGGAATCAAGAGCGAGTCAGGATTGAGACCATAGGCGGCATCGAAAGCGGCGCTTATGCCCCGCGCGCCGGTCGCGCGATCGTCGGTTGCCTCGACTGTCCGCACCTCGACAAGACCCAGCGCTGTCCCGGTCGCGACAAGCCCGGGGGTCACGATCTTGCCGGCGGCGTCGATAATGTTTGCACCATCGGGCGGCGTCACATTCGCCCCGACTGCAACGATCCGGCCATCAGTGATCACGACGGTGCCGTTTTCGAACTCGCCCGCGGGACCCATTGTGATCACCCGGCCCCCGGTTATCGCCACCGTCTCCGCCGCGGCCGGCGCGGCGAAGGCGAGCGCGAGCGTGATGAGCAGAGCGCGGATCACCGCGCAAACTCCTGTCCAGGTTGCCCCAGCAGAAAATCGGAGGGAGCCTGATAGCGGCTATCGGTGCGGTCCCACTGGATAACCCCGTCGACCCAGACGCGCTCGGCGAGCGCATAGACGCTGAACGGGTCGGCGCTCCACAATATGAGATCCGCCATCTTGCCGGGTTCGAGAGTTCCAACCTGGTCGGCGATTCCCATCGCTTTGGCAGGGTTCGCCGTGATCCATTTGATCGCCTCGCCCCGACTGACCTTGAGACCGGCATGGTTGGCAGCCGCCATCGCAATGCCTGCCTCCTGGTTGAGACGCTGGATCAGCAAGCCGTCGTCCGAATGGATGATCGCGCAGCCCCCCGCCGCGGCGACAATCGGGGCATTTTCCTCGATCCCGTCGAGGGATTCCATCTTGGCGCCCCAACTGCTCGCCCAAGTCGCGACGCAAACGCCCGCCTTCGCGAGAAGGGGCGCGATCTTGAAGGCTTCATTCGCGTGGTGAAAGGCGCGGATCTTGAACCCGAACTCGCGCGCGACATCGAGCATGACCGCCATTTCATCGGCGCGGTAGCAATGGTTCTGGACGAGAATTTCGCCGCGGAGCACCCCGGCAAGGGTTTCAAGCTGGAGATCACGCTTCGGCGGATCGCCGGCTTTCCCGCCCGCCACCCACCTGTCCCACCGGCGAACATAATCGGCTGCGTCGATCCAGGCCCTGCGGTAACCTGCTACATTGCCCATACGTGTGGCCGGTGAGCGCCCCTTGCTGCCATAGACCCGCTTTGGATTCTCGCCGCACGCCACTTTCAGACCATAGGGGGCGCCCGGGAATTTCATGCCCTGTGTGGTCACCGATGGCACGTTCTTGAGCGTGACCGATCGGCCGCCGAACAAATTGGCCGAACCGGGCAGGACCATCAAGCTCGTCACGCCGCTCGCCCGCGCAAGGCGGAATTTCGGATCCTGCGGCCAGACGGAATGTTCGGCCCACACTTCCGCCGTATTTGGCGAGGTCGCTTCGTTCCCATCCTCGTGCGACGGCGTCGCGGGAGACGGATAGACGCCGAGGTGCGAATGGGCGTCGATGATGCCGGGCGTTACCCATTTACCGCGGCCATCGATTTGGCGATAGGCTTGGGGCACAGCCAGCGCCCGGCCCACAGCTTCGACCTTTCCATCAGCAACCAGCACGGTCGCGCCCGCGATCTCGGCGCCAGTTCCTGTCAGGACAGTCGCGCCGACAATCGCAAAAGGCGCTGCCGGGGCGGGGCGATAGCTGCTCGGAAACGGATCATCCGGGACGCCGTGCGCTGCGAGTGCCGCCCCGCCGGTCGCGACCCAAATCAGCGCGGCGCATATCCCGCTCAGCTGTTTTACCGTCGACGTCATTGTTCGCGCCTCCCCGATCTGGACGAGCGACGAGCGCATCGAATCCGCCATTCGATTTTCGCCTTTCGGCGATAGCGGATTCCTCGCCATCAGCCATCGTTCTCGGCAGGGTGAGCTGTTCCGCGGCAAGCGGATGATGGAGGGGCAGAATCTTGTGGAATGACAATTGCCTGGCGCGCCGGGCCAAAAAGCTTTCGACCCAGCTTCCCGCTCCCCATTTTCCATCGGAGTTCGGCGACGAGATCATCCTGTTCGATTCAGGCTTCGCCGCGCCCCAATTGCTACCCGATCTCAGCCGTTTCGCGGCCTTCGCCCTGACCGAGCATCGCGAGGAAGCGCTCCAATATGCATCGGGACGGGGTCAAGCCTATTTGCGCGAATGGCTGGCGAGCTGGATGAACGAGGACGGCTGCGCGCTGACGTCCGATCACATCCTGATCACCAATGGCGCCAAGCAGGGCATCGACCTTGTGTGCCGGCTATTGCTCGACGAAGGCGACGCAATCGTGGTCACGGCGCCGACCTATTTCACCGCCATTCCGATTTTCCGCAACTACGGCGCCGAGTTCATCGAAATCGGCCAGGATCATGCAGGGCTTGACGTGACCGCGCTCGAAGTGGCGCTCGACGCGCGCGCCGCGGCTGGCAAGCCCGCGCCGAAATTCATCTATAATGTCCCCGAATTTCATAATCCGACCGGCGCGACAATGCCCGCAGACCGGCGAAAGGCGCTCTTGGCGCTCGCCGAGGCGAGAGGCATAGCGGTTCTCGAGGACAGCCCCTATCGCCGGGTCCGCTTCGAAGGTGCCGACGCGCCGCTCTTGAAGTCGCTCGATCAGTCGGGTTCGGTCTTTCACCTCGGGACATTTTCGAAATTGGTCGCCCCGGGGCTTCGGATCGGATGGGTTGCCGCAGAGCCTGAGCTCGTCGCGCGGATGGTCCAGTTGAAATCGGAGGGCGGATCTTCGCCGCTCATCCAGCGAACCATCTACGAATTTGCGCGCTCGAAAGAGTTTCCGGCGCATATCGCGCGGGTGCAGGACGCGTATCGCGAACGCCGGGATCATATCGTTGCCGCCATAGCGCGCGAAATCCCTGCGGCCATGGTCGCTGTCCCCGAGGGCGGCTATTATGTCTGGCTCACGCTCCCCGGGGATGTCGATGGCGACCTCCTCGCCGCGCGGGCGCACGAAGCGGGTGTCCATCTGATCGCGGGAAGCCGTTTTTTCGCAGCGCCGAAGGCGCCGCCGCCCCGCAACCACATCCGGCTTTCGTACAGCTACACGACGCCCGAGCAAATCGAGGTCGGAGTGAGGCGGTTGGGCGCGGTCTATCGAGACCTTGTCTCCTCATGACCGCTGCCCCGCCCCTTGTCGAGTTTCGCGGCGTTGAAAAACGCTATGCTGTGGGTGACCCGCCTGCCGTCGCCGGTCTTGATTTGTCGATCGAGCGCGGCGAGTTTCTGACACTCCTTGGTCCCTCGGGATCGGGGAAAACGACGACCCTGATGATGCTTGCGGGGTTCGAAACCCCGAGCGAAGGTGACATCCTGCTCGGCGGCGCGTCGCTTGCTCGTCGCCCGCCCTACCGGCGAAACATGGGCGTTGTGTTCCAGAATTATGCGCTCTTCCCCCACATGAGCGTGGCAGAGAATATTGCCTTCCCGCTGAAGGTGCGGGGGATCAAACGAAGCGAGGCGGCGGCGAAAGTCGCAAAGGCGCTTGCGCTGGTCAAACTCGACGGGTTGGGAGACCGGCGGCCTGACGCGCTTTCGGGCGGTCAGCGCCAGCGGGTCGCGCTGGCACGCGCGCTCGTGTTCGAGCCCGACCTTGTCCTGATGGACGAACCGCTCGGAGCGCTCGACCGTCAGCTTCGCGAACATCTCCAGGTCGAAATCAAGCGGATTCAGCGCGCGATGGGGCTGACCATCGTTTATGTCACGCACGACCAGGATGAAGCGCTGACCATGTCCGACCGGATCGCGGTATTCGCAGGAGGACGAATCCAGCAAATCGGCCGCCCCAACGCGATCTACGAAGCCCCCAGCAACGCTTTCGTCGCGGGTTTCGTCGGGGAAAACAACATGCTGGCCGGCACGGTGGTGACGACATACGAAGGTCTCTGCGCGATCAAGCTCGCGGGCGGGCAGATCGTGCGTGCGGTAATGACCGGCGAGCTCATGCCCGGTGATGCGGCAATCGCTGCAATCCGGCCAGAGCATGTCGAGATGCGCAGCGCAGCCTCCCCTTGCTGCAACGCGATCGAGGCGCGGGTCGAAGAACTCGCCTATCACGGTGACCACAGCCGCATCCATGCGGCGCTCGGCGAGGGAAACGCGCTGCTGATCCGGGTCCCCGGCACGCCCGAGGTCAGGCCCGGACAATCCATTCCCATCGGCTGGTGCACCGATCGCTGCTTTGCCTTTCCAGCCCGGGATCGCGGCAATCTGCAACAAGGAGAGACAGGATGAAGGCCTTTAAGCGCCTTCTTGGCGCGACAGCGCTCGTGGCGGGCCTTGCGGCCTGCGGATCGAGCTCTGAGCTGCGTCCCCTCACCGTCGTCGGCTGGGGCGGATCATCTCAGGATGCGCACCGCGAGGCCTATTGGACCTCCTTTTCGCGCACGACCGGGATTCCCCTGCGGGAAGATAGCTGGCGCGGCGGGGTCGGCGTCATTCGAACCAAGGTCATCGGCGGTGATGCGAGCTGGGACATTGTCCAGGTTGAAACCGAAGATCTGGTCCTGGGCTGCGAGGAAGGGTTGTTTCAAAGGCTCGACTGGGCGTCCCTTGGTGGGCGTGACGCCTTTCTCCCTGTGGCAGTGCATGATTGCGGCGTCGGCGCGATGCTGTGGTCCTATGTCATCGGTTATGATGGCGACCGCATCAAGGGTCCGGGCCCGAAAAGCTGGGCCGACTTTTGGGACCTTGATCGCTTTCCCGGGAAGCGGGGTATGCGCAAGACTCCCAAATATTCGCTCGAGTTCGCCTTGATGGCCGACGGCGTACCGCCCGACCAGGTCTATCCGACGCTGCGTACCCCGAGTGGTGTCGACCGCGCGTTTCGCAAGCTCGATGAAATCAAGCCCAATGTGGTGTGGTGGTCGTCGATTTCTCAGGTGCCTGATCTCCTCGGCTCGCGGGAGGTCGTGATGTCGGTGACCAGTCCAGGCCGGCTGATCGTCGCCAATCGGACCGAGGGCCGCAACTTCAAGCTCGACTGGCACGGAAATATCTACGCGGTCGACTATTGGGTGATCCTAGCCAACAGCCCGCGCAAGGCCGAAGCAGCGCAGCTTCTACGTTATATGACGCGTCCCGAAAACCAGATCGAGCTTGCGCGCCACATTCCGACTGGCCTCACCAACGTCGAGGCGAACCGGCGCGTCGACCCGAAACTCAAGCTCGATACGCCGAGCGACCCGGCGAACATGACCGATGCGCTCGAGCTCGATGCCAATTTCTGGGTCGAATATGGGGACCAGCTCACCCAGCGATTCAATGCCTGGGTCGCACGCTAACCCGCCCCCCAAGCAGGGGCGCTGGTGGAGCTTCGCGCTGGTCGCGCCGCTGCTCCTGTTCCTCCTCGCGAGCTTCGTCGTGCCCGCGCTGATGATGCTGTCGCGCGCGGTGGTGGACCGCGATCTTGAGCGGGTGTGGCCTGAAAGCGCTGCGGCGCTTCGCCAATGGGATGGCGTTGGCGTGCCGCCCGATGCCCTTGCAGCAACGGTGGCGCGGGACATGCTGAAAGCACGGCGCGCGGGAACGCTTAACCAGGTTGCCAACCGGCTCAATTACGACATGGTCGGCTCGCGCAGCCTGCTCTACGCGACCGCCGACAGGCTCGATGAAGGTTCGCCGGGAGCACGGATCGCCGACCTCGCGCAGATCGATCCGCGTTGGGGCGAGCCCGGCATCTGGGCCGCCATGCGCCACGCAGATGGACCGCTCACCACCCATTATCTGCTCGCTGCGCTGGACCGCCGGTTGAACGAAGATGACCGCATCGTGGGTGTTTCCGCCGAGCAGGCGGTCTTCACGAATATCTACGTGCGGACCTTTCAGATCAGCGCGATCGTTGCGCTGCTCTGCGCCGCGCTGGGTTATCCGGTCGCTTATCTTCTCGCCTCGCTCCCCGATCGAAAGGCCAATCCGCTCCTGGTCCTGGTGCTCTTGCCCTTCTGGACCTCGGCGCTGGTGCGCACTGCCGCCTGGGCGGTGCTGCTGCAGACCAACGGCCTGGTCAACAACGCGCTTCAGACGATCGGCGTGATCGATGCGCCGCTTCAGCTTATCTATAATCGTCTCGGCGTTTATATTGCCATGACGCACGTTCTCCTGCCCTTTTTCATCCTGCCGCTCTATGGCGTGATGAAGGGTATCGCACCGAACGAGATGCGCGCCGCGAGTTCGCTGGGCGCGCGACCGCTGCGTGCCTTTCTTTCCGTTTATCTGCCGCAGACTTTACCCGGCGTTGCAGCAGGCACGATCATCGTCTTCACGCTCGCGCTTGGCTATTATGTCACGCCGGCGCTGGTCGGCGGCGGCGCCGATCAGATGATCAGCGCCTCGATCGCCTTTTATACCAACCAGTCCCTCAACTGGGGCATGGCGGCAGCCCTCAGCCTGTTCCTTCTGCTGCCGCTCTTGATGATGGTTTTCGCCGGGCGAACGATGACCCGCACGGTGCCGGCATGAGCGCTTATCAAACGCGCTCGGAGCGCGCTGGCCGCGTCGCCCTCGTCGGCTTTTCGGGTCTTGTCTTCGCTTTTCTGCTGCTGCCGATCCTGGCGGTGATCCCGATGTCGCTGAATCCGACGACTTTCCTCGTCTTCCCCGACGGCGAACTTTCGCTTCGCTGGTACCGAACGCTCGCCCAGTCGTCGCAATGGACGCACGCTTTCGGCAACAGTCTGAAAATCGCCATCGCCACGACGCTCATCGCGACCCCGCTCGGGACGCTGGCGGCGATCGGGCTCACCCAGATGCGCTCGCGTGCAAAGACGGTGATCGTGGCATTGATCACGGCGCCCCTCGTCGTCCCGGTCGTCGTCGTCGCGATCGCTTTCTATTTCCTCTTCGCGCCGCTGGGACTCGTTAACGGCTCGCTGGGATTGATCGTAGCGCATGTGGCTCTCGCCGTTCCCTTCGTGGTTATCGTCGTTCATGCTTCGCTGCGTGGCCTCGACGGCGAGTTGCTTCGCGCCGCTGCCAGCCTCGGCGCCCCGCCGCTCACCGTGCTCCTTCACGTTCTTGTTCCGCTGATCGCCCCGGGCGTCGCGGCAGGCGCGGTATTTGCCTTCATGACGTCATTCGATGAAACAACCGTCGCGCTGTTTCTTGCAGGCCCCGAACAGCGCACGCTGCCGATTCAGATGTTCGAAGGCGTTCGCGAACAGATCAGCCCTGCGATTGCAGCAGCCGCAACACTACTGATTATAGCCTCGACCTTCCTGCTGGGCGCCGCCGAATTGCTTCGGCGCCGGGGAGAACGCTCCGCGCCCCGATCAGCATCTTCGGGCCGCGGCGCCTAGCGCGCGATACGAACCGAAAAGTCCGGTGCGAGCCCCCCCGTTCTCCAACGAGGAAGGCGGCCGGTCAGCTGTGGAGGGCCGCCTCAAATTCGCGCGCGGCGTCCGCACCGGCGATCGCCGTCAGATGCGCAAGGAAGATCGGCGTCGTGTGAACGGACTCTTTTGCCATGGCGATCATGATCTCGTCCATCGCTGCCCGGCCGATGCGGCGCTCAAGGTCGAGGAGCAGCAGCGGGCCCTTTGCGTACAGCTGGGTACGGCTGGGGCGGCCGTGGCCCATAACGGGGCCCGCATCGCGCGCGGTCTCGCGCTTGGCAGCGATATTCTTTCCCAGTTCTTCGGGCCCGAACGCGTGTTCGACGTAGCGCATCGACATATATTCCGCGGCCGATTCGACGAGCCAGAAGTCATCGGTGAGCGGGCTTGCGAGCATCCACCATGCGTGCGCGATCTCGTGTGCGACGTAGCGGGCGGGATTGACTTCGGGCACATCGGGGGTGTTCCGCCCGCCCTCGGACACCACCGTGTAGGCGGTGCGCGCGTAACCCATCGAGCGTTCGCGCCAGACCTGCGCCATTCTTACCTTTCGCGGCAGCGGCCCGAACATGGCTTCGAAATAGCGCGCCGCGCCCTCAGCATGTTTGACATACCAGCTCGACAGAGGCGTCGAGAGATCGCGCGAATAAAACTCAACGCCATGCGCCTCGACGCGCCGCAAACCGCGCATCGCGACGATCGGCAGATCGATGTCGAGAAAATCGCGGTGGATCAGCGCTCCCGTCGGTGTGCGCGTCACATCACCCTGGGCGACGACGACGAGATCGGGTGCCAACCCGTCGATTTTCGCATCGACGGTGAAGCGCGTCTGGATGTCGGCGCCGACTGGAAACCACATATGGTCGATGAACAGTTCATAGCCTTCGGTCCTGAGCGGCCGGTTGCCGCTGTCATGCTCGGTCAGGATCGGCCCTGCGTAACGGAAGCGCAGTCTGACCGGATCGGAACCGGAGCTGGCAAAACGGAACATATATTTGTTGAGCGCAGGCATGGGCGAAGCCGAAGGCTCCACCGCCATGGTAACGCCCCGCGGCAAGTCCATCGGCTCCAATAGGAAGCGATCGGATAGGAGAAACGCCTTTTCGGTTTCGCCATCGCTAAGCGTAATCGTGACGTCGGCGTCGAGNGCGCCNTGCGGATCAAATTTCGCCGCGACATCATAGTGCGGCGGCGCCGCNTGGGCGGCCGCCGCGGTCATGGCCGCGAGCAGGGTTCCCAGGACNGACTTCATACCGTTTGGCCCCCGCTGGAGATCCAGGCCNCGACGCGCTCTTCGAGCAGCGGCAGCGGTAGCGGTCCGGCGCCGAGGACAAGGTCGTGAAAACGGCGAAGGTCGAAACGCTCGCCAAGTCTTTCGCGCGCCCGCGCGCGCAGCGCGATGATCTTCTGCATTCCGATATAGTAGGAGGTCGCCTGGCCGGGGAGGACGATATAGCGCTCGACCTCGCGCTGGTTGTCATAGTGGCTCGATGGCATGTTCGCATCGAAATAGGCAATGCCCTGCTCGCGGGTCCATTTGAGCGAATGAATGCCCGTATCGACGACGAGCCGGCACGCGCGCATCAGCGAAAGCGAAAGGCGACCGAAGTCGGAATAGGGGTCGGCGTAAAGTCCCAATTCCTTGGGCAAGAGCTCCGAATAAAGGCCCCAGCCTTCTGAGAAGGCGGCAATGCTCGCAAAGCGACGGAATTTCGGGAGCCCTTCCATCTCGTGCGCGATACAGGTCTCGACGTGGTGACCGGGAATGGCCTCATGATAGAGGGTCGCGGCAAGCTGATATCGGGGCTGGGCCTTCATGTCGGCAAGGTTGATATAAAAGATACCGGGCGCGGATCCGTCCTGCGGCGGGCTGCGATAATGTGCCTTGGGAGCTGATGTCTCCCGCCATGGCTCGATCGCGCGCACCTCCACTGGCGCCTTGGGCAGGTGCCCAAACATTTCGCCCTGCCGCGCCGATATCTCGTCAAGCAGCGCATTGGCCTCGGCGACATAGGCCGCGCGGCCCGCGTCAGTGTCGGGGTGATAGAAGCGTGGATCGCTGCGCATGAAGGCAAAGAAGGATTGGAGGTCACCGGAGAAACCCACCTGCTTCATGATCCCGCGCATCGCATCGTGGATGCCTGCAACCTCGCGAAGTCCAATTGCGTGAACCTCCGCCGCCGTCAAGGAAAGCGTCGTATAGCCCTCGAGCTGCGCTGCGTAATAGTCTTGCCCCTCGGGCAATTTCCACACTCCCGCAGTTTCGTCGGCCTTCGCCTCGGCTGCGCGCAGATGCGCGATGAGCGCACGGTATCCGCTCGCAAAACCACCCGTCAGCGCGGCGGAGGCGCGCGCAACAAGGTCAGCGCGGTCAGCGTCGGGCAGCTCCGCTCTGGCGATCTTCCCCTTGAAGTCGGCAAATATAGGACTGTCGTCCCCTTCCTCAAAAGGCGCACCTTTCAAGAGGTTGCGACAGGGTTCCAGGACGAGTCCATAAACGAAGCGCGGCGGCTGAATGGCTTTCGCTTCCTGCGCGGCGAGCCGCCGGATCGCCTGTTCCATCAGCGTGGCGACCCCGTCGAGCCGCTTGATATAGGCCTCGGCGTCTGCCTTGCTCGCGATGGGGTGGCTGTTGGCAAGCGTGCTCGGGACGCGCGTATGCACGCCGCCCATCTGCGTCATGACATAGTCGTGGTGACGCCATTTGAAG